>Ga0315309_1000074_pt1 | contig 55195 bp, 60 predicted proteins | sample TDP4_MG_FD_203080 | JGI IMG/M metagenome (GOLD analysis project Ga0315309, IMG submission 203080) | Freshwater sediment microbial communities from Lake Towuti, South Sulawesi, Indonesia - TDP4 | ecosystem: Environmental > Aquatic > Freshwater > Lake > Sediment | place: Indonesia: South Sulawesi... | reverse complement strand
ACTCCAAGAACTTTACGCAGCTATTTCCTAACATCTTACCGACCTCCAAGGGGTCACCGCCGTAGTTTACGGCGTCCACAAAGATCTTATTTGTCGTGTGAACACGATGCGAAGCGGCCTCCGATGATAATATGCTCAAAGACTTCTCGTTGCTTATGCCCATCTTTACTCTTGCAAGGACTCTTTTAAGCAGAGTCTTAAGAGGCCCAAGCTCCATGTAGAGGACGTAAGATAAGGCTGACTTGAGACTTGATGTTGAAGCCATGTTCTCGCCCAATGATTTAATGAATGCAGGATAGTGTTCATCAATCTTATAGACGAAACTCTCAAGTCTATGTGCGAAGAACCCTGGTAAGATCAATACTGAACCATAGAAGATCAAGCCGTATGCAGGGCTAAACGTCATAGAGATAAGGAAGGCTGGAGCTATACATGCAATGGCGATGGGTAGACAAAGCCTAAACATCCTATACAGCTTCGGCGGATAGTTCTTATCCATGTGAACTAGTACGTCTTTGGGAACTACCGCCTTAAGGCCGAGGTACATAACCAGAATAGCGCAAGTGGATATTGCATACGAGTAGTATACCATATCCGGGTCTGCCATAAAGACGGTCAGAATGTCCAACGTCATAATTATGAAGACGGTGACGCTTTGGAACGTGCTGTAGATGCCACCTAGAACCCTGATAGACTCTATTGCCCTCATGTAATAGCCTGAGTACTCCTCAATCATCGTCGAAGCCTCCAGCTCTAGATATCCCTTTGGGTTAGTGGTTGAGAATATCTCCGTACACCTGACTAGGATATCCTTCAGAGGCGCCTTCACGGTCGCCGCGATCTGAGAGGTCGCCTTAGTAAAGCCGTAACCGAACTTCTTGGCCAGTTCACGGATCTTGCTGAAGACTTTGCTGTAGTATCCGTAGTCCTCATTCTCAGCAACCACCTTAACGAGGTCATCAGGACCCACTTCACCATGTGAGATTGCATACATGTGAAGAAGAAATGTCACAAGCCGTTCATCAATCTTTGTTGGAGGCCTCTTCCTTCTAAAGGAATAGTAGATGAATGAGGAGATAGCGGCGAAGGTTGAGAAGACTACCAGAAACCCCGCTAAATCGTTCCTCATCAGCATGTAAGTCGAATAGATCAAGGCTGGAATGAGCAGTATAAAAAGCATATTCCCGTTTGAGGCTACTCTCCTAACCAAGGCATCCTTCCTTCCTTCATCTTCCCATAGACTTCCTTCAATGCGCTCCCTTCAACCTCTATAACGGTCTTCCATACATCCCTGAATCTAGGATGCTCTTCAGACAGGATTTTCAAAATTTCGGCGCGCATTCCAAGCTCCTCGTATAGGTCTGGAAGCATCTCCTTTCCCAACCCCCTGTAAGGGAGAACCTTCGTCTCCATCAAGAAGCTCGTTCCAGTAAAACGCATCTCATCTCGGTCAGCATCGTAGATAAATGTGGGTAGAAAGTTGATGTTTCCCTCTCCTGTGTCATAGCCAATGATCTCGTTGACTGAGGTTATTCTCCTGACAAGTTTGTTTCCTCGCTTTATCCTATTCTGAAAGATGGCGAGGTTTAACCCGTTTATGTGGGCTTTAGGAACATTTATCGGCTCAGTCGTCAGCCTTTGAAAGAGCTGCTCTAGGTCTCCAGCATGTATAGTGGACATCACCGGGTGACCTGTCTCAATAGCTTGGAAGGCTATCCGTCCCTCTTCTCCTCTAATCTCTCCGACGATTATGCAGTCGGGCCTTTGCCTCAACGCAGCCTTCAACAAGTCAAACATCGTAACTACGCTTCCTGTATGCATACGCGTAACCTCCCTAACCCAGTTCTTATGGGCTAGGTTCACCTCGGGTGTTTCCTCGATGCTGACCATCTTCGAGCTAGGCCTGATCAAGCCGGCGAAGGCGTTCAAGCTTGTCGTTTTTCCTGAAGCTGTCTCTCCGCAGATAAACCAGGAAATCCCAACCTCTAAGAGCATCCACATATAAGCTGCCATCTCAGCTGAGAAAGTTTTCCATCTGACTAGGTGTGCAACTGAAATGGGCTCTTTGGGGAACTTTCGAATCGTGAAGTTACTGCCCTTGAGGCTAATATCCTCACCGAATACAATGTTGAACCTTGAGCCGTCCGGAAGGTGAATGTCGATTATGGGATGCGTGAAGCTCAAAACCTTCCCATATCTTTCTGATAAGCTCCTCAGAAGAGCATCTGCATCCTCCTTTGAAAGTGCGGTATTACTCTCTAGGTTTCCATAGAACTTGTGGTAGACATAGACTCTTCCCTCACCGGGAACGCTGATGTCTTCGAGCCATGGATCCGAGAGGAAGTCGTCCAGTATCCCGTGGCCAACCTTCTCTCTCAAGAAGTGATATAGGACATCTCTTCTTTCGCTTTCCGGTATCTTTAGAGATTTCTTTCTGATTCCTTCGTGGAAGAGCCTTGTTAGAGCCTTCTCTTTATCTCTCTCACTCTCCACTGAAAGTACTTTCTCACTTACCAACCTAGCCACCACATTTTCGATCTGGTCCAAAATCTGTCTGTCCGGCTTCTTGGGCTCGATTAGGTTGTACTGTCCAATCTCTCCTCCCACTATTATGTGAACGAACGCGCTGAAACCAAGCGGGTAGATGATGTTGGGATCATCGGCCCCTATTCCCAAGCTTGGATCATTGACGTAAACTGGTCTGACTTCCAACTTGTCCAAGTAGGATGCAAGATAAGGATATCTTTCTAGGGCTTCTTGGAGCGTCTGGGGGGCCTCAGATTCAAAGATGCTTGCATCCTCCTCCTGTACTTTCGAATCTTTCTTCTCTGGTTTGGATTTGAGGTCTGGAATCTTCACTTCAAGAACGGGAACGGTCTTGGGAATCTCTACCTTTGGGGTTTCCACTTTAGATCCTCACGCCTCCTAATGGTAGAACTCTTAAGCCTAGGTGCGGATTTATCTCCAGTGTTATGGATCCCTTTCTTTCTCCGCTTGTCCCCCACAACTTAACCACATTGAGAATCTTCACCGAGACGCCTGCAACCTTGGCGTTAGAGATGACGAGGTAGATATCCGATGAGGCCTTGAGCTTCATTATTGAGTTCTCGGGGAGAAACTTGGGATGGAATGTGAGGATTATCGTCTTTCCGTCGGAGACTAGGTTCTTCATCCTAGTGATGAAAGTTAGGAATTCATGGGGAGGTGTGTCAACCGTTAAGACGCTTAAGCTGTCAATCACTATCGCATCATAGAACTCTTTCCTTAATTCAAGGAAGCTCCTCGTCACTCTGAAGAAGAGTGAGGATAGAAACCGGCTCCATCTCCCACCCTCAACATGTAAGGGGTAGATATCCATTGTTTTATTCAGGTAATAAGCGTAGACATTCAGTTTGATAGAGTCCATCATATTCAAGTACTCTTTAACCGTGGTCTCGCTCGTAACGACACAGACCCTTAATCCCTCTCTCAACATCGAGCACACTATTTGCTGCGTGAGGGCTGTCTTTCCTGCACCAAAGTCCCCCTCGATAGATGCTAAGCACGGATGGGGAAAACCTCCACCCAGACAATCATCAAGGTCTCTGATGCCTAGCTTAATAAGCTTCAAGCTCTAACTCCCTTCTTCATTGCTGAGATGCCGTAATGAGAAACGAAAACGATGAGAACAGATTCATTCATAGGAATCTCGGGCGCTCCAATAGGGAGGGTAGCCTCTATTCGCGCCTGTTCTCCCGGGTTAATGAATCTGTGAGCCGAGACGTTGAACAGTACTTGTGAGCCTTGAACCTTAATCTCTGAAACAGTATAGTTGTCTATGAGATATGAACGCCAACTGCTATTGTTATAGGCGACGATGACGCTGTTCCAATTGAATGTCTGGCTTCTTAAGAAGATTGGACTGGACCCTGTGTCTTTCACGTAGAACTGCACGGTTGAGGCATTAATGTTGATTATGTCCAGCTCGAGCTGGGCACCAAGCTTTTGGTTTAATGAAGTGTTCGTGAGGGTTGTTAGGTTATTCAGTGTGTATAGCATCGACGCTGTCGTTGCACTTGCAAAGGCTATCAGTCCTATTAAGACGATTGTTGAAGCGATAGTTACTGAGAAACCCAATCAGAACCACCTCTAGGATGGGGGTGGAAAGAGGTAGCAGCAAGGTATTCCCCTGAAAGGAATCATCTTAATCTCGTAAATTGTCCCGTCCATGTCTATTCTTGGGTAAGCGCTTATGGTTGCTGTTTCACTAGGCTCCCATACACCGTCCCCATCAACATCGGTTAAGTTGAATCTCCCGCTTCCAACTCCTGCATCTTTGCTGTAAGAGTAAAGCGTGGCCTTGCCATATTCGCCGGCGTAAAGGTCGATAGTCGAGAAGTCAGCGATTGGCAGGGTTCCAGTGTTCTTCACGTATATTACGAAGTGTTTCGGGTTTGTGGTTTCGTTGATTGTGGCGTATCCTATATCGACGCGTGTATGTATGTTCCTCTTAAAAGTGTCGAGGTTCTGCACTATGTTGCTTTGAAGAGAGGTTCCAGAATATATAGCGTACGCCGAGAAACCGCTCGCCAGGACAACAGAAGCGATCAGAATGATGACTTCAGTGATTGTTGTCGAGAATCCCATTATTTAACCAGCTTCTCCAATCTACTCCTCTTGAGAATCTGAATAAGGACTTCACTTGTGTCGTCAGGTTTGATCTTCGTGCCAGCGGCTTTAGCAACGGTGTAGATGCCGAGTATGACCTCCTCCTCCGAGAGCCCATTCGCCCTGGCCTCAATAATAGCGCCGACCAGATTAGAAACGTAGATACTTGACCCTTTCGGAATCAAACCTATATATTCACAGTACTGACAGATGCTCCTCAGGCTCTCTTGGTCAAAACCTAGATCCAGCATCGTGTAAATCCAAGACACTAATGAAGATCCGTACTTGAAGTTGGGAAAAGTAGTCGATTCCAAACCGGCTTCTTTCACTTCTTCTTTGTCTGGTGGTTTTTCGGTGACTTCCTTGACTTCCTCTCCAGGTTTTGCTTCAAATTTCGGCTCTTCTATATTCGCCGTTTCTTCTCTTATTTTGATCTTCTCGACCAGCGGCTGAGCCTTATTCATCCTATCTAGATCCTTTTCATTCGTGATGACTCCAAGAAGATTGAAGGGGTTTTCGATCTCACTAACAGCAGATCGAATGTCAATGACAGCCTTCCTAAGATCTTCGACAGTCTTATTCATCTCAAGGGAGGAGCCTTCAACAGAAGTCTTAAGTTTCTCCAGATCCTTTTCGAGTCTCTCAATCTTCTCGTTTTCCTTGTTATGAGTTTCACCCATATATGGGTCCCAGAACCTAATTATTGACACTATGTTTAATAGTGGTTATGAACCAATGACACGTGGTTTTGAACAAAAGACACTGGTTGCTGAAGAATCAGGGTCTAGGTCAAAGATGAGAGAGAACTGAAACGGCTACCCAAGATCGATATAGTCGTTTTCCGGTAGACCCCCTGGAATCGCCCTCTGAACCATCAAGGCAGCGCCTGAACCGGTTCTAACCTCGATCTTCACAGTGTCATATTCTTCTAGCCCGTGGCTTCCCAGGTTGATCACGAGATATGCCTTCTCGAAGTTCTCCAACACTGTGTCATTATCGTCATTGTATATGATGAAATAGGCAGCGGGAGTCTTTCCGCCGGCAAAGATCTTTGAGATTATCTCCTCCACGTCGCTGGGGTCCTCTTCGAGGCCAACATTAGTTTCATTGACCACCCCCTTATGTATATCCAATAGAGAGACGCTTCCACCGATAGAGACCACGGCAGTATTTTCGTTAAGATCCACCTCAGATTTGCCCACAGAGAGCTTTACTGGAAAGGCCATGTAGATGAGAAAGCGACTGCTGTTGGTTTTACCCATAACTGAGCCATCCATCTGTAACGCACTCGTAGATTCCTGTACGCCACGTGTGATCGTTTCCTTTGCTTTTTGGGCTGAGAAGAAGCCCATGTTTATGACCACGTAGGCTAGTGCTGAAGCGATTACGACGAATGCGATGAGGACGATCGCAGCCTCAATGCCGACAATGCCACGCTTGCTTCTGAGGAATTTGTGCCTTCGTTTACACATTTTCTAGATCCCCATTACATAGGAGTTTCTAGGTAGGGCTTCCGGAATGACGAACTCAATGGTCAATGGGGCGCCCTTCTCGGGCCTTATCTCTATAACTACGTTTTCCCTGGCAGGAGCTTCATTTTCCGAGTCGAGAACTAGTATCATATAGCCCTTCTCGTGGTACTGTAACGCCTCGTCGCCGTTGCTGTTCTCAATGATGAAAACCGCACCGCTGGTATACATTCCCGTCTCATTGTTGTACAGCTGCCCCCACCAGCTTTCAGGCTGAGTTTGACTGCCTTTTGTGAGGTTAGCTATCACATTATCGTATGTGAGGTCTGTTGGATCAATCTGATCTTGTGTTCCGTTGAATAATCCAATGCCTTGGTATACGTTTGCCCACGCTTTGCTACCTATCATCAAGGAGACAACCGTCTCGTTCTTCCACATCGCAATCCACTTGGTTCCCATTGATTTTAGCGGGATGATTACGACGTCTGCTTTTCCGACTTCACTGCTCGCCCTAACCATTATGCTCCCATCAATCGTCAGCGGACATCCCGATTCCTGGATACCTTGGTTTATTACATCTCGACCTCTTTGCGTTGCATATAATCCCATGTTGACCACCATGAAGCTGAACGCCGCCGCCACGATGACAAAAGCTATTAGGACTATGGCGGCCTCGATACCGATTATGGCACGCTTGTCCCTCAAAAGCTCAATTCTCATTTTTCCTCGAAACTTAATTCAGAAACAAAGTATTTTATGATTGTGAAGAGTCTATATGTATACTCAAATTTTTACTTAAACATGTTTTTGATCTTCCAAAAACAAAAAAATAGGGGGAATATAGTTTAGCCGAGGTCGATGTAGCCGCTTGTTGGGAGGCCGCCTGGTATTTGCCTCTCAACGGTCAAAGCGGCGCCTTGACTGGTTCTGACTTCGATCTTAACCTTCGTGTAGGAATCTAGCTCATGACCGTCGCCCAAATTCATGACTAGGAAAGCCTTTTCGTTAAGTTCAAGAACAGTGTCGTTATCATCGTTGTAGATTGTGAACATAGCCGTGTCTGCACCGACTGATTGGATCACTGTTTCAAGTTCTATTTGGTCACTTCCGCCGTCGGTCCCGTTGTAGATGTCTAGGAGGGACATGTCGTTTGAATATACTGAGACGACGACTGTTTCATTATTCAAGTCTAGTTCCGCCTTGCCGACCGATAGCTTCACTGGAAGTAGGAGATACTGTACATACCTGTTACTGTTTGTTTTTGCTATGACGCTTCCATCCAGTTGGAGGGCACTTGTCGCTTCAGAAACTCCCTTAGATATTGTGTCCTTTGCTTTTTGGGCTGAGAAGAAGCCCATGTTTATGACCACGTAGGCTAGTGCTGAAGCGATTACGACGAATGCGATGAGGACGATCGCAGCCTCAATGCCGACGATACCACGTTTATTCCTCAGCATACCGTGTTTTCTTCTGTTCATGATTGCTCGCCTAACCTATTGTAAGCCAGCCAGCTTCAAGTTCTGAAGGAACCACAAATTCAACTGAGAGCGGTGCACCTTTCTCCGGTCTAATCTCGATGAACACGTGATCTCTTTTTACGGCTTCTTCATTGGAACGCATGCAGATTACTAAGTATCCTTTTTCTTGTGTGTTAAGTGAGTCGTCGTTGTTAGAGTTTTCAACGAATAGCTCGGCTCTGCCTTGTGTTACGTTGCCTATAAGATTATCGTATGATTGGCCGGTCGGGTCGATTGCATCTATTCCGTTGTAAATGTTGGCATATGCTATTGTCGTCTCAATTCTCAGTGTAACCACAGTCGTTTCATTTGCCATGGGTACGTACTTGACTCCAAGTGTTTTCAGCGGAATAACCACGGCGTCTACCCCGTCGCCAGTACCGTTGCCCCTTATTAGGACGCTGCCGTCCAGCATTAATGGTGTACTCGACTCGTGTATTCCCTGCTGAATCGTGTCTCTGCCTCGTTGTGTTGCGAACAAGCCCATGTTGACGACCATGAAGCTGAATGCTGCAGCCACTATCACGAACGCTATCATCACTATGGCGGCCTCAACGCCGATCATGCCTCTCTTGTTCTTCAGAATTTTCCGTATTCTCATTTTTCCATCCCTTTTTCGGTGTTTTAGACTCTAGTAGGGAACAGGCTAAATACGGTTGTGAACGAGGGTAAGGTGTCAAAAACCCGTTGCAGAAGCTTTGATGTATTACCTGAAAGCCTACTGGTTTAGTAGTGGTAGCTTACAAACATAGTTCAAAAACGAATAGTCATTACCTATCTCGCATGCATAAAACGTTTATAATCATTTGAGAACTTCTTAACGGAAGGGTTGAGAGGATGATGTCAGATTCAGCGAAAATGAATGCCCTGGACTTTGTTATAGTCGCGCTGAAAGAACATGAGAAGACATTAGACTCTCTGAGCAACAAACTCGAGAAGGCACTAAAGAATCTCTCAGAAGCTTCAGGAAAGACGAAACCCAGAGTTCGCTCTAATCATAATGTCAAGATTATCTGCGAGGAATGGAGTGAGTTCAAGGACGCGTGCATAGGAGCTGAAGCAGTCTCCTTCCAGCTGGAGGACGGGTTAAGGGTTCAAGCCTTACAGGACAACATTATATACGAGTACAGAGAACCAATTCCTACACGTATTGAAAACATGAGGTGTGGAATTCAGGTAAAGTTTCAAGCACCCTTGAAACCGTTCGACGTGAAAAGGTTCTTCTTGAAAGAGTTGAACGTGCAAGATACCGGCATCATGCAGGGAGAGATCCAGTTTCCTCGGTGAGCATGGTCATAAATTGCTGATGGTATCTCAGGATGTTCTTCCCCTTTTCTGTGATGTAGTAAGTCTTTCTATTTCCCGTGTCTTCTGCAATTATATTGCCGTTATCTTCCAGAAATTTTAGGATCTTAGCTAGCGGGACCCATGAGATGTTGCTTTTATACATTATTCTGGTGGGCTTACTGGAACCTCTGTTTATAACCTTAAGGACCTCTATACAGACATCCAATCTAGACCTCTTCATATCCGCCCACAGATTGAGAATATACTTTTGCTTTCGTTATTTAAGGTTATGAACGCCCAAAACGTTTTTGAGAAATGCTTGATAAAAACCTTGTAGTAACCGTGGTTCCTGCATTTTCCAACGTTGGTCTATGAAGTGGATGGCGACTCATCGGACCCGATGTTAGCCTTCATGAGTGATCGCGTGGGAGATGTTTTCAGTCAAGTTGATGAGGTCGTTGAAGGTTTCAAGCAGTTCCTGTGTTCCGTTCACTCCATCGCTCATGACAATTTGTCTCACGTCATCTGGACTGTAATCGTAATCGGGGTCTCTAAACCTCTTTGCGATCTCCATCATGCCCGTTACATCGTCTACAAGATGCTTGTAGGCTGGCTCCAGCCTCTTGATGGTTGACATATACCTCTCAACTATGGAGGCATACAATGACCCTGTCTGACTTACGGGAATAGAAAAAGCTAGCAACGCCACCACAAATAAGAGAATTTTACGTTGCATGCTTCGGACGCCCGCCCCTTATCATTTTAGTTAAGGGTTCTCAGGTTCAGTGGGGATATTGCTTGTGAACCCTGGAGCTAAACGATATGCCCAGACAAAAGCATCATATCTTTCTTACTATCGAGATGATGACACGTAACCTAATTGGATCAAAAGTGAAACGTCAAGTTCATTCAGTGGTCGTTCTATAGTCTAGGTCGAGCTGTTCTAAAATGTAGAACTATAAGCAAGGAAGAATGATTGGTCTATGCGATAAGTAGAACGAGGTTGAGAAAAGTGCCGATTAAGAAATCATTGCTCATCGTAGGCTTGATCGCATCGTCCATGATCGTCGCGGCGTTCGCTACTGGTGTTCTTCAAGGTCCAAGCTTTATCCGAATCACCGAGAGCAGTTCCTACGCCGACACTGTGACTATATATCAGAATGGCTTCACATTTGTCACGTACGCGAAGACTGTTGGGATTCAGGGCGAAACTAGCGTTATTCAGCTTTACCTCCCCGCTGGAGCCTTAATAGAGACCCTGAGAGTCGAGGGCATCAACATTCTAGAGATTCGTTTCGGCGAGAAAAGCCACCCGTTGCTGGAGAAAGGCGACGTCATAACAGTTCACACAGAGGACAGAACGTACACGGGTAAGTTCATCAGTTGGGACGGCTGGCTACTCCTAGAGGTTAACAATGGAACCATAATGATCACGCCTGAGAAGATTACAGCCATAGAACTCCAAGAAGTGGTGCAGGTTCAGGGTCTGCAAAGCCTTGTAGAGATCTTAACCGACTCAGCTGCGGGCGAGTATACGCTAAAGGTATCATACCTGATGAGGGGTCCCGGGTGGAAACCTACATACCTCCTCGAATTGGATGCGGCACGGCTTGAATACTGGATCCTCGTAGAGAACCCTGCAGACTGGAGCAATGTGACGCTGACAGTGGTTTCAGGCGGTCCTCACGTGGTTTACCGAGGCTTGTTTGTGCCAAATGGGAACGTATACTATGCGGAGAAGATGGCTGCCGCACCGGACTGGTCAGAGGCTCAGGTGGAGGAGTACCATGAGTACACGTTGGATAGGAAGATCACGTTTCAGTCAGGCGTGACGGTGAAGCTGCCGCTATTGGAAGGAATCGTTGATCTACGGCAGGAATACTTCTGGTCAGCGGAAAACGTAGTAGATCGGTATCACGTAAGCAATCTGTTGTCTGAGCCCTTGTCCGCGGGCATAATCGAGGTTTACAGGGGCTCTAAATGGGTTGGCGAAGACCTGCTAGCCTACACGCCTGCAAAGGCTAACAGCACAGTCATCGTCGGATACGCCTTTGACATAAAGGTTGCCGTTGAGACTGTAAAGGAGGTCTACACCGCCGAACGTGATGTGATCGGTAAACAGATAACCGTTCGGAACTACAAGGAGTCCAGCATAAGCATCTTGATAGAGCAGACTTTGCCATACCGTGCCAACTTAGTCTCCTCTGACCCCGAAGCGACCGTGAAGGGCTCTACGCTCACATGGACAATTAACGTAGACGCAAGTGGAAGTGCAACGATCTACTACGAATACGAGCAAATCAGAACAGCATAAGTCACAACGCAACGCGGTAGCACAAGCGAAACATCGCTTGGACCAGAGCTTGTGCTTTTCCCTCTTTTTTCTTCTCTCCGAATAGTGCAAGGCACATCAGTGCAGTCTTTCAGATTAGGTTCCGAACATGTTCACGACTCTCAAGCGTTAGCAGAAGCCTGTTCTTGCATTCTGGTGCCGAGGGCCGGATTTGAACCGGCGACAACCCGGTCTTCAGCTTCACCCTCAAATGGAACCATACTAAGTCGGGTGCTCTCCCAGGCTGAGCTACCTCGGCGCCGCCTTCAATTCTTATCTCACATGTTCTTAAATCCTTTATGGAATAACGTCTCTACAATTGCCCTCAAGCTAATGTTCTATGATGGGGTTTCTCAGGGTTCCGATGTTTTCAATCTCAATCTCGACTGTGTCGCCTGGCATGAGGAATTTTGGCTTAGGCTTCATGAAGACGGCTACGCCTGAGGGTGTTCCAGTCGCGACTATGTCACAGGGCTCCAGGGTCATCACTCGGCTGAGTTCATGGACAATTTTGTAGACATTGAATATCATGTTCTTGGTTGAGGAGCTCTGCCTGACTTCGCCGTTTACTCTCGTATAGATCTTTAGGTTATTGGGGTCACCTGTCTGTTTGGCTGTTGTTATACATGGCCCTATTGGCGCGAATGTGTCGAAGCTCTTCCCCCTCGTCCATTGGCCGTCCTTGAACTGAATATCCCGCGCTGATATATCATTGAAAGCTGTGTAGCCAAAAATGAAATCTTTAGCTGCCGATATAGGTATGTTTCTTCCACGCCTACCTATGACTATGGCCAGTTCAACCTCATAGTCAAGCTCCTTAACGAAACTCGGCTTCACAACGGGCTGATCTGGTCCAGCTATGGATGTATGCGGTTTCATGAAGATGACGGTTTCTTCCGGTATCTTCGCTCCTGCTTCCTTGGCGTGATCTCTATAGTTGAGGCCTAGACAGATGATCTTAGGAGGAGAGGTTATAGGTGCTTTCAAAGATGCCTTACTCCTTTGTATCGTAGTCTTTCCAATTTCAGCCTCATTCGAGTTCGATATCAACCACTCTAGAAGGCTCTCGCCCTTCGGGCCAAGCGACACAAGCTTCTCTAAGCTCGGCGGAACGGAAGCTCTTGCCAGCTTTGATAGCTTTGGAACATCCACAATCTTGTCATCCATGAATATGCCATATGACTCAGTGTTTGAGCGAAAGAAACGGACGAGCCTCAATATCAAGCACCAGACCATACTGGGATTTAGAGGCTTATCAGGAACATAAGCCATATAAGTCTTCTACCACCAAGTGGTGAGTTATGCCGAGAAAAGTCTGTTACGAGGAGCTCCTCCCTCACGAAATGGAGGAGATTATGAACGAGAAGCCGATCGCTTACCTCCCCTTCGGAACCTTGGAGTGGCACGGTTTACATCTCGCATTGGGAAACGATGCCGTGAAGGCTCATGATCTCTGCCTACGCGTCGCTGAGAAGGCTGGAGGCGTTGTTGTGCCAGCAACTTACTGGGCGATTGGAGGTATGCCGCATCCCTGGACCGCGAGGTTTGACGCGTCTCTGATAGAGAAACTGTTCTACGCAATCTTCGAGCAGATGGCACACGTAGGCTTCAAGGTTGTAATAGCCGTCACCGGGCACTACGGCATGGAACAGTTTTGTGCATTGAAACGGGCTGCATCCGACTTCATGCTTAGGAGCAACCTGATCATTGCCCCTTTGCCAGAGTACGAGGTAGCCTACGAGAAGGGCTATCACGGTGACCACGCAGCCAAATGGGAGACCTCGATTCTGTGGGCGCTCCGGCCAGAGCTTGTCAATCTGAGCTGGCTAGGCGAGAACTTGCAGCAACCCCCAGAAGGCGTGGGAGGCGAAGACCCAAGGGTTCACGCATCGAGGCAACTCGGAGAAGAGGTTGTCAACTACATGGTTGAAAGGCTTTCAGAGCTTGCCCTACGCCTATTGAACGATACTAAGCCACTTGACAGGTCCAGACTCATCAGAGCACTAAGCATCCAAGTCCGAATCCTAGAGAAGATTATGGAAAGGGAAGATCGATGGCAGTTCATAAGAACCGGAGAATACGAACGCTTCGTTGACGACCTCTGGAGAGGAAGATATGTGGAGACAACAAAAGAAGGCGAAGCCATCCTGTCAAGCATCAGCAGATAGACTAATGCTAGAGTGGATATCTTCCGTACTTTCTGGCCTCATCAACCATTGTGTAAACGTTCTCAACCCTACAATTCGCGTGTATAGAGTTGCTGGACGCTAGCACGTAGCCTCCACCTTCCGCCGCGGCGTCTATACACCTCCTCACGTCCCTTCTAACATCTTCTTCTGAACCGAATGGTAGGACATGCCTGCAGTCGACATTGCCGAGAATGCAGACCTTGCCGCCATATCTCTGCTTCACATCTTTCAAGTCCATGGCACCCGGTTCAATTGGATGGATGCCCCTGATTTCTGCCTCGATCAAATCGTCGAGGATTGGGTAGATATTTCCATCCGAATGCTTCAGAACGGGGATGCCCCTGCTCTTGGCATAGTGGATCAGTCTTCGTATGTGGGGAAGCTCAAACTCTCTGAACTGCTTCATGTTCATGAAAGGCGCGTGGCAGTCAGCGTAATCATCCGTCATGAAGATAACTTCGACGCCTCCGTCAATCATCAACTCCACCATCCCCAAACTCGCTTTTGCGATTTTTTCCATGAACCTGTGAGCAAGCTCGGGCCTCCTATACATGTCTATCAGCATCTTGTCTATCCCTCCCCTAACTTGGAAGGCCATGTGCCACCCGCTGTGCCCTTGCCCCATGACCAGGACATCCTTACCCTCTAGGGTCTTAACCATCCTCTCAACTATCTCAAACATACCTTCCTCTTCGGGGTCTGGTGCGACATAGTGTTCCATCTCAGATTCGGTGTTTACTGTTCCACCAATCCACCAAGTTGTCTTAGTCTCCGCCCTAGACTCCATCAGCCTCCCCCATGCGTCGATGATCCTGTTCTTTGATACAACCTTAGGCTTGTACCTCTTGCTACACATCGAGTAGTCACTTACAGTCGGAACAGCATCGAAGTCAAGTTTTAGGCATGCCTCCGACATGGCTATTCTGTTTCTGAGCGAGGTCCTCCAAGGATCCTTTTCAGAGGCCGCTACTAGGCTGAGTCCTGCCAGTTTTTCACCTGTTATTGCCTGCACAATCGGCGGGTCAAGGCCTAAATCAGTTATAGGAACCATGTCTGGCTCTCTGAGCTCAATAGCAGTTAGAAACCGCTCCCTATGCGTCATCTTCATGATCCGTCACCGATAACCATAACCTTTGTGTGAGTATCCAAATAAAAGATTGACCCAAGCTGTTAGCAAGTTGCGTGAATACCCTATCAAAGAAATTTGCCAGAGTCTCTTCGATGCAAGACGGTGCTCACGATTCCGGATCCAGAATGATACTACAGAAGGCTTATGTTTCTGGCTGCATAGACAATTCATGGCCGATGATGAAGAGTTACTCCAATGACTAAACAGAAATGATTACGAGTTGATCTGATGGCAACAGGGACGATTTGTAGAATCTGCATAAGCTATGAACCTCCTCAGACCCTCACAGAGTCTCTCTTACGAAGCAAAACACGCGATGAAACCTGACAAGCACGAAATTTGCCCCTCAAGTAACACCGAAGAGAGGAAGCGGACATATTGGGATCCAGATAGAGGGCCTTGGGGATCCATGCGCACACGTACTGGACAAAAATGTCCCCGAAATGTCCCGACCCATATAAACAGAGAGTTCTGGGACGCCAAAGAGAGAAGAGTTTTCTCTTGGTACCAAAGGCTAAAGGCTTAATTTGAAAGGTTCCTAACTATCTAGAGGCTTGGGGGGAACAATATTGAAAGCTGTCGTATACTATGATGTTGAGGATTTCAGGATTGAGGACTTGCCCACTCCGAAGATAGACCCTCACGAGATTCTTGTCCGGGTAAAGGCTTGCGGAATCTGTTCAACAGACCTTTTCAGAGCCAAGTACCACCGAGCCAAGCCGGGCTCTGTTCTTGGACACGAGATCGCCGGTGACGTGGCTGAGATAGGTCAAGGAGTTACCAAGTTCCACGTAGGGGATAGGGTTGCGGTTCTTCATCATGCTCCATGCGGCTCTTGCTACTACTGTCTACACGGGCAAGAACCTCTTTGCGACCAGTATCGCCGAACGGGCGTGGAGCCAGGAGGCTTCGTCGAATATACTCGCATCATACGTGAGCTCGCAGAGAACGTCGTGATCAGGATTCCGGACGATATGAACTACGAAGAGGCGACTATGACTGAACCGACCGCCTGCTCCTTGAGGGCGGTTTCAAGAGGCCGAGTAACGCTCGGCGACACCGTCGTCGTCATAGGCGGTGGACCACTTGGTCTCCTGAATGCTCAAGTGGCTAAGTGTGCTGGCGCTTCGCTGGTGATCTTGAGCGATCATCATGATTTCCGTGTTGAGATGGCCAGAAGGTTGGGCATTGATCATGCATTTAACGCGAAGGAAATGAACATCGAGGAAAAGGTGAAGGAACTGACGCAGAGCCGAGGTGCCGATCTCGTGGTCGTGGCTGTTGCGTCAACCGAAGCCGTCCGTCAAGGCATCGAGATGGTTCGGTGGGGAGGAAAGATCTGCATCTTCGGCGACTTCAGGGATGTTCCACAGCCGAACTTAGAGGTCGATCCGAGGCTCATGCTCCGTGACGATGTTACGTTAATGGGAAGTTGGGGTTGTGCTCCTCGGGATTATCACACTGCGTTCAACCTGATAAAGACTGGTCGGATGAAGGTTAAGGAGATGGTAACTCATACATTCCCAATCGAGCAGTTTGCTGACGCTCTTAAGGTAATGGCTGAGAAGAAGTGTATGAGAGTAGTTATCAAGATATAGAACTAGGTTTGATGGCGTGTGAATCCGAAGCAATCCTAGATTTGCGCGTGAACGAATAGGACGATCAGCGGTTTATCTGTCTGGTTTCTTATCCCGTGGGGTTCTTCTCCAGAGACATATATGGCTAGACCCTTGGAGGCGGGAATCTCATTGTCTTCTATCATGATTGATCCTGAGCCTGAGAGTATGTAGTAGATTTCCTCTCGGTCTGGATGGGTGTGTTGGGGGAATATTCCGTTCGTGGGTATCTCCAACAGCCCGAAGCCTGTGAAACGTTTGCTCCCAACCGTTTTCTGTTCAAGAATCCTCTTGATGTTGGCGGTGCCTTTTGGATATGAGGAGAACGGGATCTTCTCCGACTCGACAACTATCCACAAATAGATTCCCTCGTCTGATAATGCAATAAGCCTCCGTAAATTGTTTTTGCTTTGCGTGGCGACTCAGGGCCGTGAATTCTCCTTCTATAGCCTTTTCGGCTTTACACATCAAATAGGTGAGTAAGTTGCATTGAATGTCTATCTTCAGAAAAGACACCTGCGATTATCCCCCTTATCAAGGCTGGAACTTCCTTCGAAACCACACTCAGAACTTCCCTCAGATCCTCAACGTCTTCTTCCTTTCTCTTTTCCTTCTTTTCACCCATCTTATCACCTCCAAACGTTTTTCAGTCGAGTCTTCAACTAACCGTTTTCGAAAGCACTCACCCTCAGTTACGTTGAGAGTGACGTGATCTATTGCCCTCGCCGGCTTTTGAGCCTTATAGTCTTTCACTAGATTGTCACAGGTTATTGCTTCCAAACTTTCTCACTGCTAGATCATGAGGTTGGACACTTTAGTTTAAGATTCTGGTAAGAAGTGACCAGTTCAATGGTCACGCTGGTTGGAGCTTCTTGACGATCGCTTGGAAACCTCTTTTATGGTTTATTCTCGATTGTTTTGGTTCCTTCCAGTATTTGGGAACCATGTGGTCTTTGGCCAAACAATCAGGTTCGTCAGAGAGTCGAATTACCCTCATCCCCAAAATGAGTTGGCAACTTGGAAAGGGTTATATGTGAAAAGTAGTACGTAGTACGGTGGAGACTTCAATTGGAAGAGGTCACAGTCACGCGGAAGTATCAGATAACAATCCCTAGGAACACCCGGTCAAAACTCGGAATAGAAATCGGAGACAGACTCCTTGTCAAGGAGGAAGAGGGCAGAATCGTGATTGAGATTCCAAAAAGAGTCGGTGATCCCTCTGAGTTTCTCTGGAATCTCTCGAAGAAACCGACAAACATCGACGTTGTCAAGCTCGTCGAAGACTCTTGGAGCCAGACTTGAAGAATGTCCGGTGAGAAGTCCTTGGCCCGCGCCTATGTGGACACAAATGTATTCGATTATGTCGCCTTAAAGCATCCGGAGTACGGCAGACCGTGTAAACAGATAACTGACGATATTAGGGACGTTAAACTTGAAGCCTACTGCAGCTATCTGGTTCCGATAGAGATCCTCGGCTCCTTATCAAGGGTAGATTCGAAGATAGCGGCTGGAGCCATATTGGCGTTTTTCTCCTTTCCCATCAAAATGATCCCGATCAATGAGAAAATTATCAGAGAAGCGTCGGAGATCCTACTGGAGACTGGTGTAGGCTACGACTCAATCCATGCCGCAGCGATGAAAAGTGCTGGTTTGGAAGCCGTCCTTACAGAGGATACAGAACACTGGGCGAAGATAGGAAATATAAAGATCATTCGCCCCGTCGATTATGAAAAGGCCAGAAATAGTAAGATCCCCGAAAAGGTCAACTGTTGACCGCGTGAAGCTAGCGTGGACTGGAGGCCGACAGACATTTTGAGCATGACGAAAAGAGGGGAGAACGCTTGCGTACAATCGGACCGACAAGAGGTCGCTGGTAAACGTTAAAACCAATCGTAGCGCTTATCCCTACCCGTATAAGCGTGGCGGCGAAAGAGAGGAAAAACGAATAAAGCGGTCAACCCGTACCGTACAATCATGGGAATCTTCTTTGGGAAAAAAGTATAGGGGGAGGGGGTATCAAAAACGATAGGGGGGTATCATTTCAGCAGCTAGTATGGGTTCCCTAGAATGATGGACTCTAGAGTGTCAAGCCTCTTCATAATTAGGTCCAGCTTGCCGCTCAACCCTTCAAGTGTTGTAGATTTCTTTTCTTCACTTACTTATTGCACATACTAAAGCCGCTAGCAATAACTGTTAGGTTCTAATTAATATTCTAGGCAAACAAACCGAATCGTTTGACTTTTGAAATTTAAGCGATAGATTAAGCATTTATGATAAGTTTAACAAACCTCAAAGGCCAGCCCTGCTCAAAAGAATATATTATTGATAATCACCAGATCATGCTACCGCGTGACGGTTGCTAACCGGTCAAAGTATGGAAAGAGAAACCACTAAGGAAGAGGAGTTCACGGAGGCCTGTGCGTGTTTGACGAAATACTGGCAGTCGCAGCTTTGATCTCAGGGCTGGTGCTCTTGATCTTGTGCAGTGACAAGGCGACTGAGCACTCGGTAAGCATCGCTTCGGCATTAGGGATGTCTCCTCTCATGATCGGCCTCGTAATAGTGTCTTTGTATACGGATGTACCAGACAAACGAGGGTGGCTCAGATGATTTGGTTTTCTCTCTTGTCGTTAGCGATTGGGATGGCGTTGCTTGGGACCGCCAGCGAATATTCGTATCCAACATTGTCGCTGTATCCGAAAAGCGAAGGCTAAAAAAATCCGTTCTAAGCTACCTTTTGGTTGCCTTCTCAACATCACTCCCTGAGCTATCTGTTGCTACCAACGCTATAGTCATTGGGAACATGTCTCTTTCACTCGGAGATCTTCTCGGCTCTAACATAGCCAATATCTGTCTCATAATTGGTGCATGCCTCATTGTGGCGACTTTGAACCGTTCTCATAAGAGGAAGATATCCTTGAGAGAGGAAGACAAGAGAGAGTTCAAAACTGGATTGATGCTTCTCTCGATAACGCTCCTCACGCTCCTCTATCTTCAATATATCAGTAGACTGATCGGTGTCCTATTGTTAGGCGTGTTCTTCGGGTACGCCTATGTCCTAATAAGGAAGAGGAAGGAAGACAGAGAGGGCATCTCCAACGAGAAGGTAGATGGAAGAATCAGAAAGGAACTGGTGTTTATCATCGCTGCGATAGTTGGCGTCATTCTAGGCGCTAGGCTTACTGTTGAATCCGCGATAGACATCGCAACCTTCTTCGGAGTTCCAGCTTCGATTATAGGCGCAACTCTAGTTGCTCTTGGAACCAGTCTCCCTGAGTTTGTTGTTGATGTTAGAGCATCTGCTAGAGGGTACATTGAGATCGCAATGGGTGACATTGTTGGAAGTTGCTTCTTAAATTCAACGCTTATCTTAGGTCTGTTGTTGACTTTCACACCTTTTAAGGTGAACATACTCGTCCTCTCTGATCTCATACTGTTTAGTGTGATCTCAAACCTTCTGTTATGGCACTTCTTGGAGGGTAGAAAGATGGGGAGACGAGAGGGTTTCATCCTCCTCACGCTCTACGTAGTCAACCTGTTGAGCATCCTTGGAATCTTAATCTTGAGGATTCCCTGAACTATTTAAACTGTCGACTATGTTAAGTTACTCTTTCAGGACAAGTTCCATCTTTTCAGATATCGCTTCACTGTATTTGAGTTTTAGACTGTTACATTCTACTTAAGATGCTGAGGGTCTATGAGTGGGACTTTGTAAGATTTTCAAGTTCCTTAGTTCTGCGAAAACTAACCCTTACAGAATCCGCTGTCGACTTGGCAGCTACCCGCAAGAAGCAGTACGAAGTTGCCATAGGAGACGCCATTCAAGGCTGTGTCGTTGATGCTGGCTTTTCAATTGGAATAGGACCTCTCTTCTTCTCAATCACGATATCTGGATAGAGGAAACAGTGTTTACTTCTAACAGCAAAAGAATCTTTACATTGATAAGTGTTCCGCACGTATCGCTGTGATCGAGATTAGGAGAAAGAAAACTAATCATGGTTTCCCTACTAGTTTCAGGAATCTTTTTGTTCCATCCGCTTTATCTGCGGCACTCATATGTTGAATAGCTCTTATGGCATATATTAGAGCTGTAAAGGATGAGTGCAACAGCATAGCGTATAAAGCATATAATGGTGTTTGTAACCAAGGCAACCCGGAAAACAGTATCATATACAGGACATATACGTTTCTTCTTCCATCTATCTTAGCAAAAGCTTTGTCAAATCTCGTGTATGCTGTTAGAGCTTTTCCCATTGTTTGTCTAAATTGCATGTAACAATGTCTGACGAAGCTATCCGTGACAAGCGTGAATAAGCCTAATACAAGTGGTAGATAGCCGTATCCCAGCAGGTATAGGCTTATGGCAAAGGATACATACCATACTTGCTCATACAGCATATCAAATGTGTGTTCAATATGCCCTAGTTTTGTCAGTGTTCCTCTGGCTCTAGCTAATTTTCCATCCAGTCCATCTATTATTCCAACCACGCAAGCTAGGATTCCCGCTATCCAAAGAGATCCTACTAAAAACAACACGGCTACAAAAAAGGCTACTAGATTCGCAAAGATCGTTATTCGGTTTGGGGTAATCCATGACATATCTGCTAAATGATATATTATGCGATCTTCTATTGGCTTATTTATATACGACGTGAAGTGAAGGCCCTTTTGAGTTCCAAAAATCAATTTCTTTCTAGCCATCTCAATAGATTTCTTGTCTTCTATCTTAACGCAGATTGGGGAAATTTTGCGCTTTAACTCTACATGTTCCCTCTGCATTTTGGATATATCAAGCTTCAGACCTTGTGAATTTTCCATAATCTCCAATAGTTTGTCTAGACGATTTCTCGCTTCGTCACTGTGCAGTGACTTCAGGTACTCCTTACTCAACTTATATACTCCAACGGGTTCATCATTTGAGTAACAAACAACATTTCCTTTCATGTTTACAATTTCACTTGCAAACTCAGCATCCATGACAATGCCGGTACTTATTATCAGTGAATCATCATTCAGAAAATCTTGTGGGATCTCTGGGACCTCATGGCCCTCTGCTCGGAGATACCGAATTTTCATGCCAATCTCTTCACCATTCTCAAGTCGATTTGATATTTGTCCTCCCTCAAATCCTAATATGATAAGAACTTCCCTGAGTTCTGCAGCTCTGATTGAATTTAAGATTCTTAATATTAAGGAAACACCACATACCTTTATTAAAGCTAAAGGTCTATCCTTGTCAAATATATGGTCCCTATATATAGCTAGTATGATAGTTTTCACCCATCGTCACCAAAGACTTTCCGTAACATCACCTTTACTCCTTGTACTGATAAAAAGTTTGAGATGTCCAATAAAGTCCCAGAATCCAAAGCCTATGGAGACTCGGCGCCTTCATGAAGTTTCTCTGCTATCTTCTCTACTGTCTTTCTGTAGAAGTCTCCGAAGGTTCTGTAAAGGAGCTTCGCTAAGTCGTAGAGGATTAAAAGGAGGAAGACGAAAATTACTAATGTGGCCAACCTTGAAAGGTACTCACCGATGTACGGGAAGGGCGTGAGCTGAGGAGGCAGGTATCCCCATAGCACCGCGGCTGACACTATGTAAAGAGAATCGACTAATATATGCTTGAGTGTGGGTTCTGTAACTCCGACCACAACTACCAAGCGCTTAGTTATGATGTCGATTATTGTTTTCAAAGCCAGCATTATGCGATATCCAAAGTATATGGTTATGATCAAGGTCAGGGCCGATAATAGATGGTCTGAGCTTAATGTTAGGCCGTCAAAATCGATCAGTGTGATGCTTGAGATTGCTGGAGCAATCATGTTAAGAAGGAGAAGCGCTAGACCTAGTTTAACCGTGTTAGAGACCAAGCTTTCTATTTTGTTACTTATCTCCTTTTTCTCGATTAGAACCTCTGGCTTGGGCTCTCTTACAATCCTTTCTGGTTTACTCTCTGCTCTTCCAAACTTGAGAGCTAGAACCATCAAGTAACCTAAGTAGAATATGGGGGCTATGGCTAGATAGTATAGACCGTAAAGGGGTAACGAAAGAACCGACGTGACGAAAATTATGAACAATCTTGCATCCCTTGTCACGGGCATATTTCTTAACTTCTCTGTCCTTCCACCTAGGCTATCCAAATTGTGGGTTACGTGACCCAAGAGTATCACATTAGCAGTTGCAAGAATAGCAAATAGAAGGATGAAACTATCTATGGTCGGCGAAGATAGAGCTAACCCAGCTACTATGGCGATATCTGAGATGCGATCTAGGACCGAGTCTACATAGGCCTCCCACGATGTAGTTCTACGATAGAGCTTTGTAAGTTCACCATCCACTCCATCCATTACAGACACTAGTTGTACAAGCAAGCCTCCGAATATGAACTCCCTCATCGCTAGTAGAAGGCCAGCTGATAATCCAAATACTAACGATACTAATGTTACTATTAGGGGTTCTATGGTGAAGCCACTTCGATATAAAATGATCGAGATCCGGGTCGATATTGGCCTATTAAGGTATTTAGAGATCAATCCGTCTTCAGGTTCAGTAAGCTCCTTTCTTAGTATCTGCAGTAAATCTCCCTTCCTTTGACTAAGTCTTCAGGTGTATCTATATCTTTCCACAACTTCCCTGTTACATCCACGTAATCCACTTCATCATCGGTTGCAGCGAAGTTAAGTGCATCAGCTATGGTTGCCTTAGGGCCGAAATTTTCTATCGCTTTTTCTATGTATTCCTTGGAACCCTCTCGGGATAATATCATACCAGTATCTATCCCATACCTGGGTGAGGCCTTCTTGTCGGCGTACACTACCGCTCCCTCTCTTAATGTGAGCTTTAGCCCCTCCTCAACATCGGTTCGCGAAGGCTTTCTATCGAGGCAAACAGTGAAGGCTATCTGGCTTCTAGACGATAGTATTTTATCGAGGACTGATTGTTCAAATATGTGATCAGACATCAAAAGGAGAAAGCAACTCTCTTCTAGACGCTTCAGTGCTAGGCTGACGCTATACAAATTCCCAAACTCTTCTGTGTCGGTTTCTATTAATTCAGCCTTCCCCTTCAGCCTCTCCTCGAATGCGTCTTTGAATTGAGGTCTTATTACGATAAATACTCGATCCGAATTGATCTTTTCCAACTTATTCAAGATAAAGTCCAGTACCGTTACGTTAGGCTCCAACTCCATGAGGCACTTATGCGTCTCTTTAGAGTATGGTTTCAGCCTAGAAGCTACTCCTGCGGCAATTATCACGACGGGAAACATTGAGCAACCTATAAATAACATTGTTGACGCACTGAAATTTATGGGTTTGGCTATAATCAACAATATGTACAATCGGAATATTCATACTCCAACAGCAGCAAATACCGAAACCGTAAAACCCATCATAGTAACATCGATAAACCGGAAAGAGACTATCTATCATCAGCTTGACATGAGCGATTAATCTAATCAGAGAATCGAAAATGAAGGATCCAATCAACTGGAAATTGTTTTGGATCTTGTTCGGTGCAAGTATTTTTGGTGTTATCGCTGTTATACCATATACCCTGACCCTTCAAGCTGACCTGCTTAAAGAGCTTCCAATACCTTTACACATACTCCTACCAAACCAGATTCTTCAAAATGCCCTTCTATCTGCCTTTTTCATTTTCACTGGTTTGTATCTATCAAAAAAGCCGATCTTGACGTTCCAATCTTGGAGGCATGGCTAGAAGGCAAAGAAGCCAAAGCTTATCTTAAATCAATTTCGGGATACTCAATAGCCCTCGGCGCAGTAGTTGGAGCTCTAATAACTGGAATCGATTCCCTTCTCTCTATTTTTGTTGAATTAATCATGGTTGTAGCCATGACTAACGTATATCCATCACCATGGCCGCCGTTCTATTTGGGATTGGTCATTTACCATTTGCAGTTACGGTGACTTCACTTACACCCTAAATGGTGGCACGTATCATTTTCTTGAATAGCGTTGGCGGAATCGTTTTTGGTTGGCTCTATTGGAGAAAAGGATTAGAGTCAGCCATACTCTCTCATTTTTCCATTGACATAGTTCTATACGTAATTCTTCCTTTACCAAGTGTTCGTTAGAAAATACTGCCGTTCTTGCTAGCCGCTATGTATTTGTCATGGGCACAGAAAAAAGTAGCCGCCTAGACGGTTATTCGTGGGAAGCTTCTCAAGATGTCACTGGACGCAACTTTTACATCAGTTTCATGCCTTGGACTATGGATGTTATCTTCTGAACGATAGCCTCAGGCGGGATTCCCGGATCATCGCAGTAGACATCTCTAAGAAGACTTTTTCTCTCATAATACTCTATCAACGGCTTGGTCTGTCTACGATAGACATCTAGGCGCTCCTTTATCACCTTAGGCTGGTCGTCCTCCCGGGAGTACAGCTCGCCGCCGCATCTGTCACATATATCATCCTCCCTAGGCTTCAAGGTAAGCCTGTTGTAGATAGCTCCGCATCTCCGGCAGACAAGCCTGTTGGATAAACGTTGGATTATGACATCGTCTGGCACATTCAAGTTAATTGCAGCATCGATCTGGGCGATTCCGTTCAGAGCTTCTGCTTGGGGTATCGTCCTCGGAAATCCGTCAAGCATAAAGCCCCTCTCGCAGTCCGGCTCCTCTAACCTTCTTCTTAACAGGCCTATTATGATCTCGTCTGGAACGAGGGCTCCTCGATCGCTGTAGCCTTTAATTCTCTTCCCCAGATCTGTTTGACGTTTGATCTCCTCACGCACAATGTCACCTGTAGATATGTGAGGAACCCCAAGTTTCATAGTAAGCCTAGAGGCGTATGTTCCCTTCCCAGAACCCGGGGGACCCAAAAGAACAATCCTCATGACCACCAGACCACCGAAAATGCCATTCTTATCTCATATGATTGGTTTATGGTTCTATCCTTCTCACTATCTTTGCTCTCGGCCCGGGTCTGGCGCATAAGGGTTGACTTTTGACTCCGTGCTTTTCGAAGGCTTGCTTCATGGCTTCAGCAACCTCGATCATTCTTCTTTCTTGCGTGTTAACCAACGCTAGCACGGAGGGTCCTGCTCCGCTTATGGCGACTCCGGCTGCACCAGATTCCATGGCGCTCTTCCTAACATCGGCTAGTCCAGGGATGAGGTGGGCTCTAGCTGGCTCAACGACGGCGTCGGACATGCCTTTACCCATCAAGTTTACGTCGTTTAATGCGATGCCGGCTATGAAAGTTGAGGCATGACCAACATTATGTACAAGGTCTGAGAGGTTAACGTTTCTGGGGAGAATAGAACGCGCTTGGCTAGTAGCACCCTTGAGTGATACCTCTGGAATAGCGATGGCAAAACCCACATTCTTCGGAAGTGAAAGACTTATGACTTGTAGGGGATCGTAAGACTTGACGATGGTGAAGAAACCCAAGATGGCGGCTGAAACATTATCCGCATGGGGTGCACCAGCAGAGGCGATCTCTCCTCGAGCTGCGAATCTTATCATCTCCTCCTGCGACAAGTCTAGTCCCAATAATTCATTTACGGCGAGCGCAGCTGCTGCGGCGCTAGCTGCGCTGCTTCCTAAACCGCTTCCCGGTTTTATCCCCTTCCCAATCTTGATCTTGAGCCCACACTTCCTTCCTGAAAGGTCTAGCAGTTCTTTGGCAACCAGCCCGGATGTATTCCTCTGAGGATCAACTGGAATAGACTCCGAACCTATTCCTTCAACGCTTATATCTATGCGGTTCTCTTCTCTCAACTCAACAAGGACAGAGTCGTGAAGCGCATCTAGGGCTACGCCGAAGACATCGAAGCCAGAGCCAAGATTTGCTGAAGTAGCTGGTGCGACTGCTTCAGCGCCATGAAGCTTCATCCCTTAACCCTCGCATAAATGACACATGAGCGTTTATATTTTTAGCGTTCAGGTTTCTATTCTATTATCTTCATTGTGATGACCGAGACTCTCACCCTACGCATAGTTTCTGCAAAAAACCTTTAAGGGAGAAACCACGTTAAACTTAGGATTTACTTTGCGGCGGAATCGTTATGGCTGAAGGGTGGCATGCTAAGCCAATCGAAGAATCTCTAACGGAACTGAACAGTGGCAGGAACGGATTGAGTGAACAAGAAGCCAAAATGCGCCTTCAGCAATATGGATTCAACGAGCTCAAGGAGAGGAAACGTCGAACACTCCTTCAAATGTTTCTGAGCGAGTTCAAGGACATTTTCATCCTGCTCCTCTTAGTAGCCGTAGTCTTCTCTGTAGCAGTTGGATATTACGAGCTGCAGCAAACCCCCTTGCCTGGCGAGCCGCCTAAAGATGCGCTTGAAACGTATGCTGATGCAATCGTCATAGGCGCCATAGTGATTCTCGTTGCGGTGGCCGGTTTTGTACAAGAATACAGGGCGGAGAAAGCCTTAGAAGCCCTAAAAAAGCTTGCAGCGCCGAAAGCCCGCTTGATGCGCGATGGCAGAGAGATGATCATTCCCGCGCGTGAAGTTGTTCCGGGTGATATTCTAGTTCTCGAATCGGGAGATCTTGTCTCAGCAGACGCGAGGCTGATGGAAAGCGTTGAGTTGAAGACCGATGAGGCTGTGTTAACGGGGGAGTCTACACCTGTAAACAAAGACGCTTTGGCGATACTGCCCCTTGACACGCATGTCGCCGATAGGCATAACATGATCTTCACAGCGACCCACACTATTTACGGCCGAGGCAAGGCGGTAGTAACCTCGACTGGGATGAATACAGAATTTGGGAAGATAGCTGAACTTGTTCAGGAATCTGAAGAAGAAGAAACTCCCTTACAGAGGAAACTTGACAGTTTTGCGAAGAAGATCGCCAAGGTCGTCGTGGCTGTATGTATAGTGATCTTCGCATTGGAAGCCTTCGAGGTAGCCTCAGTAATATGGCATGGTAAAGGAGTGTTGCAGCTAGAAGGCTTCATTCTGGCTTTCATGTCGTCAATCTCGCTCGCAGTATCCGCGGTGCCAGAAGGCTTGCCGGCAATAGTGACTATAAGCCTGGCCTTGGGAGCTAGGGAGTTCGCGAAACGCAACGCGATCATCAGGAAACTTTCAGCTGCTGAAGGCTTAGGAGCAGTCACGATCATTTGCTCAGACAAGACCGGAACACTAACCAAGGGGGAGATGACCGTTCGCAGGCTCTATGCGAACAATAGACTTGTAGATGTTTCAGGCGTCGGCTACGAGCCTAAAGGCGAATTTAGACAAGATAACCATCCTGTTAACCCTGGAAACGACGCAGAAGTTTCGATGCTGCTTAAGATCGGCTCTCTCTGCAGCAATGCTCAACTTGAGCAGGATGATAAAGGCTTATGGATGATTGTTGGCGACTCGACGGAAGGAGCGTTGATCGTTGCCGCGGCAAAGGCTGGTTTTGATCAGAAAGCGTTAGCGGACCAGTATCCACGTATAGGTGAGGTCCCCTTCACCTCTGAGAGGAAACGCATGACCACTATCCATCTGACGCCTGGAAAAGAGAAAGTCGCCTTCGTGAAGGGAGCTCCAGAGATTGTGCTGGAGAGATGCAGTCACATCCTTGAGAAAGGCAAAGAAAAGAAGATCACGGCAGCGAAACGGAAGAAAATCTTGGAAGTAAACGAGGAAATGGCGAGCTCCGCATTGCGGGTCTTAGCCATGTCCTACAGAAGACTTCCGGTTGAGCTCAACGACTTTAGCGAGAAAACCGTAGAAGAAGACCTGGTCTTCGTGGGCTTGGAGGGAATGATTGATCCGCCACGTGAAGAGGCGATTGAGGCTAACAGAAGATGCGAGAAGGCTGGCGTAAAAAGTGTGATGATAACGGGCGATCACAAGCTCACAGCTGTAGCTGTGGCAAGGGAAATTGGAATGATGAGGGAAGACAGCCTTGTCCTTACAGGCATTGAACTGGAATCCATGGGTGACGGGGAATTCGAGAAGATCGTCGAGAATGTGGCTGTGTATGCCAGAGTTTCGCCGGAACACAAGATAAGAATCGTAAAGGCGCTGAAAGCCAAGGGGCACATCGTGGCAATGACTGGAGACGGCGTCAACGATGCGCCAGCCGTGAAGGCTGCAGACATAGGCGTTTCGATGGGGATAACGGGCACTGATGTGACGCGTGAAGCCTCAGACCTCGTGCTTACGGACGACAACTTTGCCACCATAGTCAAGGCTGTTGAGCAAGGGAGAGTAATCTACGACAACATCCGTAAATATGCCCGGTTCCTGATTTCATGCAACTTCGACGAGTTATTGGTGATCGGGTCCTTCGCGATTCTAGGAGGCATATTCAGCCCTGAACTCTTTCCATTGCCTTTGCTTCCAGCCATGATCTTGTGGATAAATCTTGTTACAGACGGAGCACCAGCAGTATCTCTAGCCACAGATCCCCCTGACGAAGATGTGATGGCGCGGAAGCCGCGGAAGCCTGGGGAAGGCATCTTACACGGAATGGGCCCATTCATCATAGCATCTTTCTTGCTGCAAGCCACCGGAACCATTCTGGTCTTCTGTCTTGAATATTATGTATGGCCTGCTCACGGATTCTGGACACCCGAAACCCTGCGTGAGGCGAGGACAACTGCATTTGTGCAGGCGGCTATGTTTGAATTGTTCGTTGTCTGGAACTGCCGGTCTGAAACTCGCAGCGTCTGGCGAATGGGACGAGACAGCTTCAAAAACAAATTCTTCGTCATAGCCGAAATCATCTCTGTAGTCGCTACCTTGGGAATAACATACATTCCGGTAACAGCAAAGATGTTCGGCCTGTCCCCATTAAGTGTGACAGACCTAGCCTACGTAATCGGCGTAGCAAGCTGGGGCTTCTTCGTACTACCAGAAGTCTTTATGCAAAGAAAAATATGGAAATGGCAATAGTGCACCTATTTTGGATGTTACAGACTTTGACCCTTGGTATGCCACTCCTGAGGTCCACAGAATAATCTGATTCATCAATATCTCTAGAAGGTTCATGTATCACCAGCTTAATATGGTCGAACACTGCAGTAAATCTTGGCGGGATGAAAAATGAAGTTTGGTTGTACAGTATGGCCTGTGCGCTGGGCTCCACCATATGAGAACGCTGTTAAGAGGATAGCTAAACTAGGTTTTAGGGGCATAGAGTTGATAGCTTGGAACGGGAAAGTTTTGGATGAGTATTATACCAAAAAGAGAATTACGGAGCTTAAAGAACTCATAGAGTCCCAAGGTTTAGAACTAACAGAGTTTGTCTCAACCCCTGAAGGAATGGCAAGTCTAAAGAAGGAAGATCGAGAAGCCTCAGTCAGACACTTCAGAAGACTAGTCGAAGTAGCTTCACAGTTCGAGACAAAGATCGTTAACACAGTTTCGCCATGGCCATTTAACGATATAGAAGCTCCGGACATTAAGGATAGGCCACTAATGCAAACATTTCTGATGCCTGAAAATCTGCCTTACAACACTGATTTTGACAAAATATGGACGAACTACGTCAACCTCGTGAAGAGATTCTGCGATATCGTTGAGGATGCGGGGCTCTTCTACGCTCTTGAACCACATCCCTGGAGAATGGTATCCAATGCGGATGCGATGTTAAGGCTTGTCGAGCATGTTGGCTCAAAAACTCTGGGAATGAACTTCGACCCAAGCCACCTATTCCCTATGGGTGAGACACCAGCTGTCGCGATACTGAAGTTGAAAGGGAGAATCTTTCACACCCATATATCTGACAATGATGCTTCAAGCAATGTTCACTGGAGGCCTGGAAAGGGAAAGATAGATTGGGTAAGCGTTTTAAAGGCCTTGAAAAGCGTTGGCTACGACTATGTGCTATCGATTGAACTTGAGGACGTTCCAGGCGTAAGCAAGCCCGGAGCAGAAGACGCCTCTCCGGTATTCGATACAGAACTAACAAAAGCTATGGCATTCTTAAGAGAAGCAGCTAAGGACGCTGGGATTAAGATAGAATAACCGAGATCATGAAACGATTCTTTGACATTTGCGCCCCTTTTTTATGAAGCTTCAAAGATCTATTGAAAGGAGGAAGCAAGTTTGGGAGTTGATACGGAAAGAATTGAGAAAGTAAGAAAAGAGATGGAACTAAGGGGTTTCGACGCTCTGTGGTGCAGGCTTCCTGAGAATGTCCTATATTTGAGCGGATACTGGCCACTTATCGCCAAGCGCATACAGAGCATCGACGAGGGCCGGAGAAGTGAAGACATGGACGCTTTCGACATCTTTAACTGCCTCTCCTACAGGATATCAACGTTGCCCAAGGAGAGAGGACCTCTAGTCTACCTAAACATAAGGCCGTACATGCTCTGAAACAGAGGCCGAACGCCTTGCCCGAATCCAGTCTTTTCCGGGCTACACTGACCGCAAGATGATTCCGATTCGAACGACTATTGAAAGACCAACCCTGCTCGTTTGATCGCCTGTACAATCACCTCGGTCAGGATTGAGGCAATGACTGCTTCAACCGTATTCTTTATGGGAATTGTTGTGACAACGGTCAGGGCGACTGGTGAGGGCATCATCCCAGAGTAGACAAACCAGACGTAGTCGGTTGCGAAGACGTAGGGGGCTTGAACGCACCAGGCGAGAATTGAGGAAAGGAACGGTCTCATCTTCAGCCTCTTTGCTAGAAGGCCTGCAGAGAATCCGAGTATGGCCAATCCGCCAATGATGAAGGGTATGCCGACGGAGTAGGCCATGTATAGCCCGCCGATGGCGCCGGTCAGCAAGCCAGCCCACGGGCCTGCGAGGACGCTACCGATGAAGATGGGTGCCTGGCTGAAGTGAACTTTGGACGAGAACGGTCCGATGACGAGGGGGATGGTGAGAGGCTCTACGGATAGGATGTTTGATAGGGCTGCCATCAAAGCTGCAATCGTTAGCATCTTTGTTCGGCTCATATTGCTCATTCAGAAAGCCTCTGAGTATGATGTGGGTCTCGAAAGCGATCGCGGGTTCCGTAATACTTTTCTAGAGGATGGTAATACTCATATTTAAGATTTCCTCATACTACACCGTATTGCAGGCTTGGGTGGGTGTCGAGGTCTGTCTTCCTCTGTCTTCAGAAAGATGCTGGATGACGCTGTCAGGTTTCACGGGCATCTGGGGGCTTTTCTTGTCTTGGGTTTGAAGGCTGGCTTGTTTGCTGGTGAGGTTTTGGGCTTGGACGGTTTCAGGACGCGGGCGGTTGTTGAGACTGAGCCTTTTCCGCCCTTTTCCTGTGTCGTTGACGGGGTTCAGGTTGCGACGGGCTGCACAATGGGGAAGGGCAGCATCGAGCTGAGACGGGGAAATTCTCTTTTGGTGACCTTCATGAAGGACGGTGAGAGGCTTAGACTCTGTCTGAAGGACGATGTGTTGGAGAATCTCAAGAGTGTCTCTTCTTTGGAGGAGTCTGAGAGGATGGCTCTAGCTCTGCTCGATAAGCCGGTTCAAGAGCTCTTTGACATACAGAGATAGAGTAGCTGTTTTGAATAGAAGGAAAGAGATGCTGTGATATCACGTGATCTTGGCGCAATGCCTCCTTGCAAGGCCTCTGTTTTGACTGTCAATTGTTTCTGCTCTTTGACAGTGACTGTCAAAGGATGGATTCGCCAGATAGGCTCTGTTTTGTGTAACAATGGGCTTCCTCTTTTGAGTAACAAAGAAGACTCGCATCAGAAAGCCCTTCATCTAGCTCTGATTTGCGGCGCAACGGTTTTCCCGTTTTGGGGCGCAATTCGGTTAGCTTATTTCTCTACCTTCTAGGAAGCCTGCCCTCTCTAGTGTCCGTGAATAGACCTCAAACTATGAATGGTCCTTAACGTTTCACTCATTCTTGTCATGTGTACAAGTGTTTGAACGATTCAGTCTTTTGGTGCCTCAACTCTCTCAAGTGCCGCCTTCGCTAGGTTTTCTCCAAGCTTCCTGCAGGCCGCCAAATCCTTGTTGTTTGGCTCTCCCTGAGAGACAACTCCCTCAGATACTTTCTTTAGACTGAAGGCAGAGATCATCCTTTCCAAGCTCAAAAGCGCGGAGTTGCTTGAGCCGCCGCCAGACGTGAAGGCTGCGGCTGGTCTACCAGTAACCTTCTCCCTGGTGTCAAGTGCCCTGTCGAAGAAGTCCTTCATAAGCCCAGCCATATAGCTAAAGTAGTTTGGCGAACCAAAAGCCACGGCATCGCACGACACAAAGTCGTAGACAGTTGCATAGTCAACCCGCTTCACCTCTGCCGTAGCTCCTTCAACAGCATTCACACCCTCAGCAACAGCCTCTGCCAATGCTTCAGTTCTTCCTGTCCGAGAGTAATACAAAACCAACACTTCGACCAAGTCTAGCCTTCCTCACTTCACGGTTTCGCAACAATATCACTCTCTGAGAAGCCTGCTTTTCTCAGTATCGCATGGATTTGGCTTCTCGCATAAATTTTCCTGAGTATATATTTTTCTAAATAGTCATAATAGTAATCCAAGTAATGGACAAATCCTTGTTCTTTCCAAGGTTCAACGGTAGATAGATAAAGCTGCCTTTGTGGATCATCATATTCTTGCACGATTTCCTCGAGTTCTTCCTCTGTTGATTTGTGGTACTTGCCGTAGTGAATCACTCCCTTTTTAACGCGACCCTTCAGGTGCTCAGGTTCCTTGGCCGGATACCCTAAGATAAGCGATATCAACGGGAAGCAGTATTTCTCGGGAAGCTCGAACTGTTTATAGATTCTGGCTACGTCCCCTCGGTGTACGCTATTAGTAAACAGAGAATCAATCCCCAGAGACTTTGCTGCAATAGCCGCAGTCTGTGCAGCGAGAATAGTATTTGTGCTTCCTGCTATGAACGCTATTATGTCTTCCACTAAGTATGAACGATTCAGATGTTTTGCAGTTTCTACGAGTCGATTGTAATCCACGCAGAAAAGCAGGGCTTTACTTCCATCTTGACGAAGGACCTCTTTGATCACTGCTCTATCTTCTACGACGATAATAGAATAGCTTTGCGAATTCCCAGCACTAGCCGCCCGCAAGCATGCATCAAGAATAGTCTCTAAATCCTCACGAGTTACTTCTTTTGATGAGAAGCAACTATCACTAGCTGCATGGATCGACCTCAAGCTATGAATCGTCTTCAAAGTTTCATTCATTCTTGTCTCACCTCGCTTTCGTCGTTTCATGAAATCAAACGACCGAAAAATATTTAACCATCATGGTTAGACAAGCTACCTCGGTAAAATCAATTTACCTTGGTGTCTCTGTGCGCTTGGAAAAGGAGATTGGAGATTTAAGGAAGGAGATTGACAGGTTCAGAACTGAGACTAGACAACGACTGGAGCTTATTGAAGACAGTGTAAGGAAGCAATTCTCCTTGAGCTATAACAGAACAATCTTTGATTACATCAGTAGGAACACGCTCGATTTTGCTGAATGCTTGAACTGTCGGATGAACAGAGAGGTTGAGCTAGCCTGCAAGGAGAAGATGATTTCGATCCAACAAAACTACATCGATCTGCTCAAGAATGGCAACCTCTCAGAGTCCCTAGAGGCTCTTGAGGAAGCAATCGTCTTTTTCTCGAAACGGGCAGAAGATATGTCAAGCAAAGGGAACGTTGGATGCGTTGAATGCTTCCGGAAAGAGATCGAGATGCTTAAGACAAACAGGTCTTTCTTGTTTCAAATTCGGGAACTACAGTCTCCTCCGAAAAACACCGGAGTGAACTGGCAGACAGTGAGCGAGATGGACCCTGCAGAAATTGACAGGAATATCCTCAACCCCATATCTCACAAAGCCAGATTACAGATACTTCTGAGTATGTTTAAAGGGCAGAACAGGTTCACCGGCTTCATTGAAGCAACTGGTCTAGAGGGGGGACACCTGCTATACCACCTCAACAAACTACTTGAACATGGTTTCATACAGCAATATGCCTCTAAGGACTACGCGCTGACCAGAAAAGGACTGAAGACACTAAACTTGCTGATGCAGCTAAACCACGAGCTCAACGAAAGCAGATGACTGAAACGACTTCTTGTAGCTCCCATCGGCTCATACAATGAACCCAACTCCCCACCTAAGCCCCGATTCTTTGACGAATCTTGACGTCTACTGCATCGCCGTAGGGATGACATGAGTCCGATTGCTGGGTTTCGCTTGTGGATGCCTCCGGCCGTTTCGCTGTTGCCGCAGTATCCGGTACGTTTTATGAGTGAAGAGGGGGACGAAGATCAAGATCAAGTAGTAGTTGGCCGGATTGATCATGCCAAAGGTCAGCATCAAGATGCCCCAGGAGATTTGGTTGGAGAGCAACTTGACGTATATTCCTCAGTGCTGATAGCATTGGACTATCAGGACTCCGGTTGGAATAGGGTAGTATAGAACCATCCGAGCCAGAATGAGAAGAATTAACGATCCGACTCTGACTCTGTATTTTCTGCATGTCGCTAGTGAAATTGCGAAGATGAGACAGACGGCCACGTGACCTAATATTAGAAAGGTTCTGATGGGTTCCAGGTACCCGATCATGAATCTTGACAAGACAAACAGCGATGAGAAAAAGCAGAGCAGAACTGTGACTAGAACGATGACCACCCCCGCGAAAACCCTTTTGACGCTCACGTATCTCATCATCATCATCATCATCATCATCATCTTCTATCGGCGCCTCAATTAAACCTAGATGATGATCCAGTTTTAATTGCGCCAATAGATGAAATTGACTACACTAAAAGAAGCTGGATAGAAGACATCAAAACCTATAAATATCTGCAGCTGGAAGCGATCGCGGACGCAAATCGGGATATATCAAGGATTCTTAATGAGGTCGTTCAAGGCCAAGGGCTGGAAAAGGCCGTCATCGGATATGAAGGATCCTATGAGCTGATCGCGGCTAATCATGTGGGAGGAGAAGCGAGGTATCCCGGTGCTCCTGCTTTGAATATGTTACGAGAAGCGCTGCCGAACGCAACTCTTGAAGATGCTAAGCCAGCCCTTACTCAGCTCAGAATGAGGAAGACTTCGCTAGAGATAGAGATGCTGAGGAAAACTAATGAGATTGCTGGTTTCGGCTTTGACGCTGCTCGAGAAGCATTAGAGCCTGAAACAAAAGAATCCGAAGTTGCTGCCGAGGTGGAGGCGAGAATACAAAAGGAGGGAGTTGGTTACAAGGATACAGAGAGAACTAGAGGTTTTGCTTTTGTGATGTCAGGACCATCTTCGGCCAACTCTTGGAGACCCTTCTGCATATCTACGGATAGGAAGATCAAAAACCAAGACATGGTTCTAGTCGAACTGGATACTTATGCAGATGGCTACTGGTCAGATCTAACCCGCACATTCGTGGTAGGTGAGCCAAGCACTAAGCAACACGAGGTTTGGGATACTGTTCTCCTAGCTGAACAGAGAGCTATAGATGCAATATATGGAGGAGCAAAGGCATCAGAAATAGACGCTATCGCCAGGTCAAGCATTGAAGAAAAAGGTTATGGGAAGTATTTTCTACATCAGATAGGTCACGGCGTCGGACTGGCTTTTCACGAACCACCAACTTTGCATCCAGCCTCCAAAGACATCCTTCTTCCTGGCATGACGCATGCCGTCGAGCCTTCGATATGTATACCCGGATGGGGCGGCATGAGGGTCGAAGACAACGTTCTAGTTGCAGAGAAAAAGGCATTTTATCTCTCCGATTATGATAGAGGTCTCTGACACGGACCTCGCTGAGGAACCAGAAGCCAAGCGGATCTTTCTGCGGCTTTACATGGTTCACAGCAACTCTGGGTGCTAGAGTCATGCCAAGCTAGTTCGGAAAATCTTATATGCATATAGAGATATACACAAAAAAAGTTTTGGAAGTAAGAACTATGAAGGGAAAGATAGCGCTCTTAAGCGAACCTTTTGGGAAGTTCACAGTCGAAAAGTTGACGTTACCTGACCCGAAAAAGGGAGAGATCCTCGTAAGGCAGTCGATGTGCGGCGTCTGCGGAACAGACGTCCACATGTATCAGGGACATCTTCCCGGGATAAAATACCCGATTGTTCTCGGCCACGAGGCAATAGGAACCATTGAGAAACTCGGTGAAGGAGTCGAGGCTGACCACTCCGGTAGACCCGTGCGAGAGGGCGACCTAATATACGCCATCCCCGGTCTTTACTGTGGAAAATGTTACTTCTGCTCTGTTTTGAGGGAGCCCACAATTTGTCTGAACGGGACCGGTTATGGATTCAACCCATTTCCAGAAAATCCTCGCAGCTTCGGCGGAGGATACGGAGAGTACATTCACATGAACCATCCTTGGTCAACCTTTGTGAAAATGAACGCGAAGCCAGAAGCATCTGTCTTCCTGGAACCACTCACGATAGGGATACACGCCGCGGACAGAGCAAGACTTCATGTCGGCGACACTGTGGCAATCCAAGGGTGCGGCGCTGTTGGAATCTCAGCGCTTGTAGCAGCTAAAGAAACAGGAGCCCGTAAGGCAATTGTTGTAGGCGCTCCAGAATCTAGATTGAAGTTTGCAAAGGAATTTGGGGCCGACGTAACAATAAACATCGAAGAAGCAAGGGACCCCGATGAAAGGATTAAGCTCGTCAAGGGAGAAACAATTGGGGAATACGGGGTTGACGCGGTTTTTGAGTGCACAGGGGTTCCCTCAGCTATACCGGAGGGGATTAAGATGCTGAGGAGAGGGGGAACATACATAGTTGCTGGGCACTTCACCGATGCTGGAAATACGTCGCTGAACCCTTACGCTGACTTCAACAACAAACACATCACGTTGGTCGGAGTTTGGGGCGGTGATGTTGCCCACTTTGTTAGGGGTAGACCTCTTATAGAGTCGGGAAAGTATCCTTTTGAAAAGTTCGTGTCGCATAAGCTGCCGCTAGAGAGATGCGAAGATGCCATGAAGGCGATAATGGGAAAATACCGCCTCGACGGAAAAGAGGTCAACAAGATAGTCATTATGGGAAGCCTTTAGGCTCGAACCGTCAACCGTTTCTGTGTTTCGCCTTCAATCTAAGGAGAGAGGATGTCTCATTGAGTGAGAAGGTTACAGCCGCTGTTCTGACCGCAGCAAGGAAGATAGAGATCAGGAAATTCGAAAAGCCAAAGCTTGGACCGAAGGACTTCCTCATGAAAGTGAGGTACTGCGGAATATGCGGAAGTGATGTGCACATCTGGGAGGGCAGTTGGAATCCGCCTTACCCAATGATTCTTGGGCACGAGTTCATAGGCGAGGTCGCGGATTCGGGCAGCGAAGCTTTAGAATGGCGCCAATTAAGAGAGGGCGATCAGATAGCTGTCGAGATGATCATCCCCTGTCACAACTGTGAATGGTGCCGAAGAGGATACTACAACCTCTGCCTCTCTGACGATCGCTCAGTCTCTCCTGAAAATGGGGTTGAGTATGGATGCAACATACCAATCAGGAGAAAACCGACACCACTTTGGGGAGGATACTCTCAATACCTATATGTCCCTCAAAACGCAATTGTCCACAAGTTTGAAAATGCGGTCGAGTGGAAGGAGGCCACCTTAACCGAGCCATTGGCGGTTTCCGTTCGAGGCGTCAAGAGGGGGAATGTCCAAGCGGGAGATTCAGTCGTCGTAGCCGGTCCTGGACCAATAGGGTTGCTAGCGATTGTCGCGGCTAAAGCCGCCGGGGCGAAACTTGCCATTCTAGCTGGAACAAGGGATTCTAGGCTGAAAGTAGGGGAGGCTTTGGGCGCAGACCATACTGTCAACATAACCAAGGTTTCGGATCCCGTTGAAGAGGTTAAGAAACTCACGAACGGCTTAGGAGCAGACATCGTCATAGAGACTGCGGGAACGCCTTCAGCCCAAGAACAGTCGTTGAAAATGGTGAGGAAAGCTGGCACTGTAGTCATAGTTGGCCTGACTGGCGGTAGAGACTTGACAATAAATCCGGACGCAGATTTGATGGCGAAAGAACTGGACGTGAAAGCGTCCTTCCTCAGTGCCCACGCATATCAAGACGCCCTAAAAATCATACAGTCCGGAAGATTTGAACTCAAGAAGATCATAACTCACATCTACCCACTGGTTGACGTCGAAAAGGCATTCCAAACGGTCACCAAGAGAGAGGGCGACGTCATCAAGGTACTACTGGATCCGTGGGCACCTACCGCGGAATAAAGCATCCCGCGGCCTCCCAAACTTGGGCTAGTGATTCTGCCAATATTGTGATTTCAGGTCTTCCTTTTGTAAAACGATATCTTTATATAACGATGTTATACCTATTTTGCATATGAGAGCACCTATTTACCTCGATAACGCAACAACCACGCCGCTGGACCCCCATGTCTTGGAGGCAATGAAACCCTATTTCTTCGAGTGGTATGGCTCTCCAACACATGAATATGGTCACGCTTTCGGATTGAAAGCGAGAGAGGCCCTAGAAGAATCTAGAGAGGTCGTTGCTAGAAGCATTGGAGCCGGACCTGAGGAGGTTATCTTCACATCCGGAGGGACTGAGAGCAACAACTTAGCTATAAAAGGCATAGCTTTGGCCAACAGGGATAAGCAACACTTAATCACGTCCAAGATTGAGCATACGTCGGTTTTGAATGTCGCCAAATCCTTGGAAAGAACGGGTGTTCGAGTCAGTTACCTTAACGTCGATAGAGAGGGGTTCGTTGACTTGGAACAACTGAGAGATGAGGTAGATGAGAAAACATTACTTGTCTCGATTCAGCATGCTAATCAAGAGGTTGGGACAGTCCAAGATGTAAGCGAGATTGGAAAAATCTGCGAAGAGAAAGGAGTGCTATTTCATGTTGACGCTGTCCAGAGTTTCACTAAGGTTCCAGTCGATGTGGAAAAGATGAATATTGACTTGCTCTCCATCTCGGCTCACAAGATTCATGGTCCCAAAGGGATCGGAGCATTATATGTAGGAGGGGGCGTGAAGCTGAAGCCGCTGATAGAGGGTGGATATCACGAGTTTGGGTTGAGGTCAGGAACCGAGAATATCCCTGGAGCTGTTGGTTTTGCGAAGGGAATAGAAATTGTGGATGATAGCCATTTAGAACACATGAGAAGATTGAGGGATCACCTGACGGAGGATTTGCTTGAGATACCTGATTCTAGATTGAACGGTCCAAAGGGCGACAAGAGACTATGTAATAATATTAACATTACATTTAGATTTGTCGAAGGAGAATCCGTCTTGTTGCATCTTGATATGAGAGGAATCATCGTAACGACTGGATCTGCGTGTTTCAGCAAGACATTAGAGCCAAGCCATGTCATCTTGGCTTTAGGATTGAAGCACGAAGATGCCCACGGTTCCATAAGGTTCTCATTGAGCAAATACAACACTCTTGAAGAGATGGATTACACGATTAAGAATGTAAGAGAAGTCGTAGAACAGCTTAGATCGATAAGTCCCGTAAGGAGGTGAGAAAGCTGTCTTTCTATGAACGAGTTTATTCGCCGAAGCTTCTGGAATTATTCAGAAACCCCAAGAATGCGGGGGAGATGCCTGACGCAGATGTTAAGGTTACCGAAGGCAGCCTCGCTTGCGGAGATATGATAACCATCTTCTTGAAGATAGACAAGGACAGAATGAGGATAGAGGACATAAAGTTTCTGTCTTACGGCTGCGCCGCCAACATAGCGACAACCTCGATGATGACTGAACTGGTTAAGGGAAAGACGTTGGAACAAGCTAAGAAGCTAACATTCAAGCAGATAACTGAGGCATTGGGTGGGTTGCCGCCCGTTAAGATGCACTGCGCCGTTCTTTCCATAGACGGTTTAAGGTCAGCTATCAGAAAATACGAGGAGGAACGAGGCCTAGTTGAGGTTCCTGAGTTAGATGAAAGCTTCATTAGAAGCCGATTAAGACATATCATGAACCCGAAGACTGGGAGAGATGTCGTCTCTGCAGGAATAGTTGACCAGATAAAGGTTCACAACGGCAAAGTGGAGATAAACCTCAAGATGTCTGAGGACGACGAATTCAAGAACTACATCATAGAAGCGATACATGAACGACTCGATAGACTACCCAACATCAGAGAGCTAGAAATTAACCTGCAAAGTCAAGCGGGTGATGAACATTGAACGTGCTTCTGGACTTAAGCGGTGAAGTATGCCCCGCTCCACTTGTAAAGTCAAGAAGAGCAATGGATAAGATCGAAAGCGGGGAGACCATGGAAATAGTAGTGACAGGCGACGATTCAAAAGTGAACATAACAATGGCGGCCGAAGAGCTAGGAATGGACACCCTCAGAACATGTAGAGACAGTGACGGAAAATGGCACCTAATCATAACGAAAAGGTGAAAAACCATTTGGAAAATCCGGATCGCCATCTATTTTTCGGTTCCTACCTGAATTTTTTGAGTTTTTGTCGTTTGCAGTTTGATATACTTCCATATGCCAATCTTCTTTCGTCTTCTGTAGCGGACAGGTAACTGATTTCTGTTTTCTGCCTCTTCCGCAGTTGGATTAACAGATACCTTGTCTTCATTGTTCAATGGGGATCAAGGTGATTAAGAAAGCGCATGCTCGGATACAGGAAAGGAAAGAGGTACGCTACCCATCAGACTTTTCTACTTACATATAGCCCATAGCCGATACATGATAAAAATTGGCGGAGTCCTTGGCGCGTATCTCTGTCCATTTCAAAAAAGGTTCTTCTCATAGTTGGATCAGAAAGTGCTTTTGACCATGCTGAGAGGCGTCTTCGAATCCCATCCACCCGGAATTCTCCGAGGAACTGCTCTATGTAGTTAAAGGGATAGACGGTCGAAGCTATAACTTCAAATCCAGCTTCTCTATAGAATTCTCGCCATTCATGCTCCTGTAATAGGCTAACATCCATACCGTACGATTTCGGTAGAAAAGAATGCAGTTCAGCTGGAGGAGGCTTTAGATATGTTCCTTCATTATCCCCGAAAACACCATCTGGTTTTAAGATCCGATATACCTCGGAAGACACTTTCGCCTTGTCACAGAAAGCGAGTACTGATTCAGCAATCACGGTGTCAAAGGTATCTGATGGAAAAGGGAGCTCATGCGCATCAGCCTTTAGCGTTGTTACTCTGTTTCCAACATTTTCTTCTGTAATTCTTTTCTTCGCCTCTTCTAAGACCTTTGAACGGATGTCTGCTGCGAGAACATCAACCTCGTAATTTTTGGAAAGAAGACACGCTGTGTAACCCGTTCCACATCCAATATCCAACACGTACTCTCCATGTGTGACATTGCACAACGCGATCAGCCGTCGCGTGGCGGTGATGCCGCCCCAATGCTTGGTAAGGCCGAATTGCTCCCAAACATCGTAAATAGTGAATTTCTTCTGTTCTGAAATACATTTCAGTTCCGTATTCTGTTGCATTTCAATCTTGAACTAGTTACTAAACTCAAACATAAATGTTCTTTCAGCGCGTACATGATGGGTTCGGGTTCTTCGTCCCGGTTTCATGCTTTTGCGGAAAGACTCAAAGGTCCACGTGTGTTTTTGGGCATGGACCGTAAGCATTATATGGAAGGAAGGTATTATAACATCGTTATAACGTGCGCGCAGGACCTCTCATGAGAGAAATTCACGACTCCGTGCTAGAAACGATAGGAAAAACACCTTTAGTACGCTTGAGTCGAATAGCGGACGATCTAAAATGCATTGTTGTAGCGAAGCTTGAGTCCCGAAATCCTGGAGGCAGCGTGAAAGACAGAATCTGCCTGAGCATGATAGCCGAAGCGGAGAGGCGAGGAATAATCAACCCTAGAACGGTAATCATAGAGCCCACAAGCGGGAACACAGGAATCGGCCTAGCCATGGTTGCAGCCGTCAGGGGGTACCGCCTCATCCTTGTCATGCCAGAAACCATGAGCATAGAACGCCGTGATCTTCTGAAGGCTTACGGTGCCGAGCTTGTTCTCACTTCAGGTGCTGAAGGGATGAGGGGCGCTGTGAAGAAGGCTGAAGAGCTTGCGACGAGCATCCCTAATTCCTTTGTTCCTCAACAGTTTAAGAATCCGGCTAATCCCAAAATCCACAGGGAGACAACAGGCCCCGAAATTTGGAACGAGACGGATGGAAAGGTTGACATCCTCGTTTCAGGCGTTGGAACGGGAGGAACCATAACAGGTATATCTGAGTATATTAAACCCCTAAAGCCTGAGTTCAAGGCTATAGCTGTCGAACCGTACGACTCGCCGGTCTTGAGCGGCGGGAAGCCTGGTCCCCACAAAATTCAGGGCATAGGCGCAGGCTTCGTCCCAGACGTTCTGAGGCTTGATCTTGTTGATGAGATTATCAAGGTAAAGGATGAAGATGCCACGCAGACTTCGCGGTTGCTCGCCAGAAAGGAGGGCTTACTAGTAGGAATATCTTCAGGAGCAGCTGCTTTTGCTGCCATAGAAGTGGCTAGACGACCTGAAAATGAGAACAAGCTTCTAGTTGTGATTCTTCCAGATACAGGAGAGCGCTATCTTAGTACAACACTTTTTCAGGAGAAATAGGAAGGAGGGAGAAAAGACGGAGTCAGATGAGTCTGGTTTGAGAAAGGCAAACACCATCGAACGTCATGATGAGAAGCCATCTTATGTTTGGAGCCCAGAGCAAATGCTGGAGATGATGATGAATGGACAAGAAACCGGGCAGGATAATTGGGTTGAGAAGGGCTTGCCGAATCTTGTTGACGAGATGATGGAAAACTACGAAAGTTATGGGGGTATGGACCACCTGGAAGGGAGGGACCTACCGTCGAAACAAGTCGTGATAGAGGTTTTAGAAGCCCTATTGACAACGATCTTTCCAGGATATAGGGGAAGAACAAGGCTTGCCAAATCCCATGTTAGGAATTTTCTAAGCAAAACTCTGGACTCGGTCTATTTTCGGCTCGTAGATGAGGTGGAGAAGAGTCTCAAGTTTGCCTGCCGAAGGGTCAAGGAATGTCCTGAAGATGTCTGCCGCAAAAGGGCGCAGGCGGTTGTAAAGGAGCTTCTGGAGAAAATTCCTGACATAAGGGCACTTCTGAGTGGAGACATTCAGGCGGCTTATGACGGAGACCCCGCCGCCAAAAGCACCGACGAGGTTATTCTCAGTTATCCGTGTGTTCTTGCCATTGCGACCTACAGGATAGCCCACGAACTCTATGTAAGGGGAGTTCCAATTATTCCTAGGATAATGACCGAGTATGCTCACTCACAAACTGGCATCGACATCCACCCTGGAGCTAAGATCGGCAAAAACTTCTTCATCGACCATGGAACAGGCGTAGTCATAGGAGAAACTACAGAGATCGGCGACAACGTGAAAATTTATCAAGGTGTAACCCTCGGCGCCCTCAGCTTTCCCAAAGACGAGAGAGGGAAGATCATCAAGGGGAGAAAGAGGCATCCCACGGTTGGGAACAACGTAGTCATCTATTCCGGCGCAACTATCCTAGGCGGTGAAACAATCATAGGAGACAACGCGGTCATAGGCGGAAACGCTTGGATAACCTCCCCAGTTCCTGCTGGCACAAAAGTAATAGTTGCACCGCCGGGTCACCATTATAAAAACAGCAATCAAATCAAGAATTATCGATCTACGACGAATCAACGGGGAACAGATGATGAAAAGAGTCTACGTTGATTACGCTGCTACGACACCTTTAGACCCTAGAGTGCTTGAAGCCATGAAGCCGTATTTCCTAACGGTTTACGGTAACGCTTCCTCAATTCACATCTTCGGATTAGAGGCGAGACAAGCCATTGAAGACGCAAGGAAAACCGTGGCGGCGCTGATGAACGCTGAACACGAAGAGCTAATCTTCACAGGAAGCGCAACTGAAGCTAATAACCTAGCCTTAAAGGGCTTCGCTTTCAAGAACGGAAAAGAAAAGACCCACATTGCTATTTCCACCATTGAGCACGACAGTGTCCTAAGGGTGGTCAGGTGGCTAGAAAAAAACGGCTTTAAGGTAACCTATTTACCAGTTGACAAGCACGGCTTAATAGACTTGGCAGAATTGGAGAAAGCCTTGAAGAGGGGCATTCTCTTGGTTTCCATCATACATGCCAACAACGAGATTGGAACGGTCCAGCCATTAAAGGAAATCGGAAGATTATGCCATGAGTACGGCGCCTACTTCCACACTGACGCAGCTCAGAGCTTTGGCAAGATTCCCATAAACGTTAAGGAAAATAACATAGATCTCATGACCGTTAATGCCCACAAGCTCTACGGACCCAAGGGAGTGGGGGCGCTCTATATAAGGAAAGGAGTAAGAATTGAGCCATTACTCCATGGAGGGGGCCACGAATTTGGCTTAAGATCGAGCACTGAGAACGTCCCAGGGATAGTAGGCTTTGCCAAAGCTGTGGAACTTAGAAAGGAGGAGATGGAGCCAGAAGCGCGGAGGCTAACCAAGATGAGAGACCATCTTACAAAGGCTGTCCTAGAAATCGAAGAAACCTACCTCAATGGTCACCCCACCGAGAGACTGCCCAGTATAGATAATTTCAGATTATCCTATGTCGAAGGCGAATCGCTTGTTTTACTGCTCAACGATGAGGGGATAGCTGCCTCCACGGGCTCCGCCTGCTCCTCAGGCTCGATGGAACCGAGTCATGTCCTACTGGCAATAGGGTTAAAACCCGAGGAGGTCCACGGCAGCCTGAGAATATCTCTCGGAAAGCACAACACGGAAGAGGACATAGATTATATCTTAGAGGTCTTGCCCAGAACCGTGAAACGATTAAGGGAGATGTCGTCAGCAAAACGAGTGAGTTAACAATCAAGAGAGAAAGAAAGCATTCCACTTTCCTGTAAGGAATACCTATATCCTTTTCTATGTCGTTTCTATATCTTTGATTCCTGCACTTATCAATCTGAGTTTGTACCTGATTTTTTCAGGAAACGAACTCGATGGCTCATTGCAAACTCGGCCTTTCACATGATTGTTATGTGGAACCCAGACATTATGGTTGCCAACGTCGAAAAGGTACTCGCCTCCCAGAGGAACCGCTCGGTTCGCCTTGTATTTCTTGCCTACACGCTCAGGGAAAAGCCAGTCTAGGACACTAAAGTAAACGTGAACTGGGGCATATCTAAGACAGAAATCTCTCAGCTCTTCAACGCTTACTCTATTCCGAAACTTGTTCAACTTGACGAATTTTCCGTTCGGTACGACGATGCGAAAATGCTTCCTGCTCAGATTCCAAGTAGAAGATTCCAAAGGAGCATTCTCGTAGTAGAGGCGTATTTCTGAAATATGCATCATGGTCTAACCGCTGCAAAAACCTATTTGAGAAAGGGATGCGCCCACTGACCAAGAGACACTCTTTTGCTCACCGAGTGAAAACTGTATAGTGGAAGAAGAGATGGGAAGAACTAAGACTGCAAATCTTCTCTACTCGCTTAGCTATGGCTTCTTTGATTGGGTGAATAGATCGCGTATCTATATACGTGCTTGAGGTTTCATCTTCTTAACCATTATATGGGTCTAGAACTGAGACTTTACATGCGGGTGGAAAGAATGAAGAACGTATTAGGGTCTACCCTTTTAGCTATTGCTGTCCTTGTGATTGTTATGAGCTCCCGTTCTGTCTTCGGTTTGTTGACGACTCCTTTAACTGTGGGCAGTGGTGGTAGCATTAAGAGAGAAGAAAGAGGCATTAAGACAGTTGATGTTGCGGCGTACTCGGACAGCGGTTGCACAAGCAAGGTTTCATCGATCAACTGGGGAACCGTTGAACCTGGATCGTCGAACAACGTGATCATCTATCTCAAGAATGAGGGGAATACGCCGCTCAGACTCTCGTTAAGTACGGCAAATTGGAATCCTGCGAGTGCTGCAAGCTACATGTCTATCAGTTGGAATTATTCAGGGGCAAAAGTCGCTTCTGGCAGTGTCATACAGGTAACTTTGACTTTGAAGGTATCAAGTAGCATATCCGGGGTTAGCAACTTCACCGTCGACATCGTCATAACGGTAACCGGATAAGGCCGCGCGCATCTCAGCGAGAATAATCGACTAGACAGCTCGCGGGTCCACTCCGCCAAAATTTTGGGCAAGTTGAAAAGTTACTGATGATATCAGTAAGTTTCATTCTTAGCCCTACCCAAAAATTTGGGGAGGGTTCTGCAATTTGACGAAATGTTCTAACGGCGTTAGTACTTTTCGGTTTGATAAAGAGTTGTGGAGGAAATTGCTTCTAAAATTGGGTTAACTCAGGAGAGAATTGGTCAGATTATAAGAAAGTTCAAAAATCAATTTGGTTCCTGAGAGGATGTCACATAAAGAGTTGTAACCGCGTCGTCTTTCTGTCTCTTTCCGCACTCCAAGCCTTCCATAACCCTCCCTGGCAACCAGGTTTCGATTATCGCTTTGCTGCAGTACATCTTATAAGTATCATCGAAAAATCCTTTGAAAATCGTGCGGATTCGCTTAGAAAGGGTCTAGCGTGGTTTACCTAGAAAAAATAAATACCCCACAACATGTAAGTACGCGGCTGGACCGATATCTTTAAAGAGATATTGATAACACTAAGAAGTAACGGCGTCAAAAATAGTGGTAACGCCGACAAGTAACGGTGTTGCTCTATGGAATACATCGCGAGGGTTGAGGTCGGCCTTAAACCTGGCCACTCCGATCCTGAAGGGGAAACTACGAACGCTTCCTTATTAGAGCTGAATTATCCAGTGAAGTCTGTCAAAGCAAGCAAGGTCTACGAGATACGCTTAGTGGCTAACTCGCTTGAAGAAGCAGAGAAATATGTCGAAGAGATGTGCCGGAGGCTACTAGCCAACCCGGTCAAAGATAGCTATGCTTTTAGATTAGAGGAAGTAAGATGATAGGTTCGCCGTATGTCAAGAGGGATCTACCTTTCGAGCTATACGAGATAAACATTCTCGCATCGGATGATGAGCATCTTCTAAGGATCAGCGAAGAGATGGGTCTAGCCTTAAACCTTGCAGAGATGAAGGCAATAAAAGAATACTTCTCAAAGAGCCGCAGAAATCCGACTGATGTCGAGCTGCAGACTATAGGACAGACATGGTCTGAACATTGCTACCATAAGACATTTAAGGGAACCATGAGGACGCCGGAAGGCAAAGAGATAAGCAATCTTTTGAAGACGTACATTGCAAAAGCAACCCAAGAGTTGAAGAAGCCTTGGTGTATCTCGGTCTTCGAGGATAACGCTGGGATAATACAATTCGAAAGAGATTACGCGATTGCAGTTAAGGTTGAGACTCATAACCATCCTTCGGCGATAGAGCCCTTTGGAGGAGCCGCTACAGGCACAGGAGGCGTAATAAGGGACATCCTAGGAGTTTGGGGTGACCCAATAGCTTGTACAGATGTCTTGTGCTTCGGACCCTTAGACTACGATTTTGAGAAGTTACCGCCGGGCATAAAGCATCCAAGATATATCTTCAGAGGCGTAGTCGCCGGAATAGGACATTACGGAAACAATATGGGTATCCCAACGGTCAACGGAGCAATATACTTCGATGAGAGCTACGTTGGAAACGTTGTTGTTTACTGTGGATGCGTAGGCATTCTTCCGGTTAAGAGGTACACAAAGAATGCAAAGGCTGGCGACTGCATCGTGCTGGCTGGCGGAAAGACTGGAAGGGACGGAATACACGGCGTAACCTTCGCCTCTTTGGAGTTGACGGAGAAATCCGAGGAAGTTTCAAGACCTGCCGTTCAGATAGCGAACCCCATAGAAGAGGAGAAGCTAAAAAGAGCCATAATAAGCATAAGAGACCTTGGACTAGCCTCTTCAATAACCGATCTCGGCGGTGGAGGCTTGTCCAGTGCTGCAGGTGAGACTGCTCACAAGTCCCGGTGCGGGGTCGAGATTGAACTCGACAACGTTCCCCTAAAGTATCCAAATGTAGCACCTTGGGAGATCTATATCTCGGAATCTCAAGAGAGAATGCTCCTAACAGTCAAGGACGAGAACGTTGATCGTCTTCTCGAGATTTTCGATACCGAAAACGTTCAAGCCACCGTGATGGGGAGACTGACGAATGATGACAAGCTAAGACTCCGCTATAAACGAGAAAAGGTAGGGGAACTAGATATAGAATTTCTGTTCAGTCCGCCGAGAATTAACAGGATCGCAGTGTGGAAGAAGCCTAGTTATGTCGAGCCCATCTTGGAAGAGGCGAAAGATCTGACAGGTGAGCTTCTACAGGTTCTGGCCTCGCCGAACATTGCAGGCAAAGCATCGGTCATAAGGACGTATGACCATGAAGTCAAGGGAAACACCGTTCTGAAACCTCTCTGCGGTGTTAACGACGGTCCAAACGACGCGTCGGTCATCAAGCCCTTATCCGACTCTTGGAACGGAATCGTAATATCGTGCGGAATGAACCCCGAATATGGTAAGATAGACCCCTATTGGATGGCAGCCTCGGGCATAGATGAAGCGATCAGAAACAATGCCGCGGTGGGCGGTAGAAGAATCGCCATCTTAGACAACTTTGTCTGGGGAAGCCCAGATAAGCCTGACAGACTCGGCTCTTTACTGAGGGCTTGTGAGGCATGCTACGATTTCGCAAAGGGATTCGGGGTTCCCTTCATCTCTGGAAAGGACAGCCTGTATAACGAGTCTCCCTTGGGACCTGTTACACCGACGCTTTTGATAACGGCTGTCGGGATACTCCCGGATGTGAGGAAAACGGTGTCTATGGATGTGAAGGAACCTGACAACCTGATCTACCAGGTTGGCACGACGTATCCAGAGTTAGGAGGGTCTGAATACTATAAAGTTAGAGGCTTTGTCGGCAGGACCGTTCCAAGGGTTAGGATTGGGAAAGCCAAGAAGAGGGTTGATGCGGTGGTCAAAGCGATAGACGCAGGATACATACGGGCATGCCACGACCTTTCGGAAGGAGGCTTAGCCGTAGCATCCGCTGAGATGGCTTTCTCTGGAGGATATGGATTAAGCATCAACCTAGCCAACGTTCCAAAATCTGAAAGCGTCAAAAGAGACTCTCAGATTCTTTTCTCAGAGTCTAACAGCAGATTTCTAGTAGAGGTGCCTGAAAGATTTAGGGAAGTCTTTGAGGAACTGATGGAGGGTTGTGACCTCGCAATCATTGGGAGAGTCAGAAAGGATAAAGAGTTATCAGTGCAGGGCTTAAATAGCGAAAGAATAGTCTCCATAGGTTTGTCAGAGCTGATGCATACGTGGAAAAGCACATTCGAGGGTTGAGAAATGAAAAAAGACGATATGAAGGTCTGTGTCCTGAGGGTTGGCGGGACCAACTGCGACGCAGAGACGAAGAGATCTCTCGAAGAGCTAGGTGTGAAAGCAGAGATATGCCACTTGAACGTGATCGTTAGGAAAAGGAATCTTCTAGATTACGACGCTCTAATCGTTCCTGGAGGCTTCTCCTTTGGAGACTACGTTAGAGCCGGAGCGATACTTGCTAAGGGGTTCCTGTCCAAACTCGGCAAAGACTTGAAGGAGTTTGTGAACGAGGGCAGACCGGTGTTTGGCATATGCAACGGGTTTCAGGTGCTGGTTGAAGCTGGTCTACTACCCGGGTTTGCTGGAATAAGTGAGTATCCGGAAGCGGCGTTAGCAACGAACGTGCCAATTGGATACCGCTGCAGATGGGTTCACCTCAAGCACGAAAACCCGGGTAAATGCATATTCACCACCGAGATTCCGAAGGGAGACGTTCTAAGGATGCCAATAGCCCATGCTGAGGGCAGATTTCTGTTTTCGAAGGATAGGGAAGACCAATACCTAAGGAAGCTGTACGATAGCGATCAGATTGTCTTCAGATACTGCGACGGAAGGGGTGAGTATGCCGAAGGTAAATACCCGTGTAACCCAAACGGTTCTTTCCACGACATCGCAGGGATATGCAACCCAGATGGAACGATATTTGGGCTAATGCCTCATCCTGAGAGAGCCTATTATGGGTGGCAACTACCAGACTGGACAAGGAGCGACACCCCGGGGAAACATGGGGATGGCAAAATAATCTTCGAATCCATGGTTGAGCATATTACAAGGAAGTTCGGCTAGGTTTGCTGGCATCTTTGAAGGCTATGTTATCCCAGATTTTGCAGCGACGAAAAATCAGCCCAATTTACAATAAAATATTTTAGGAGATAGCTCAACTATCTTTTGGCGGTTTACATGTCAAGGAAGCAAACGAAAAAGAATGTCTGTCCGTCATGCGGTGAAGTTGCAAGCGAGCCCTATAAGACTTGGGAGCTAGTCGCGCCTTTTCCAGACAAGAAGATGCGCATAACGGTTACCGTTCAAGGCATGTTTAAGTGTTCGTCTTGTGGCAAAACCTTCAGAGGAGTAGTCAGCAAGCTCAAACTTGGCGCTGAAGACGTAGAGATAGGCAATTAACTGACGCAAACGTTGAAACAGAAAAGGACATGGTTTTTACTGTACAATCGCTTTAAGCACCGTCATCTGCGAGGGCTGTGAAAGAATGCCGAGTTCGCATAGGGAAAATGGAGTTTCGAATACGCTTAGCAAGGTATTGAAAAATGAGCTGGTTAAGACCTTACTTCTGATGTGCCTAGTCGTAATTGGCGTTCTGGTTTTCAAAACGGTACTGGACGCTGCCCTGAGAACGGACTATCCTATGCATACACCGATCTCCCCAAGCATGGTACCAACACTAAACATCGGTGATCTACTTATTGTCGAGGGAGTATCTAGTTCTCAGGAAATCAACGCTGATCCGTCAAAAGGGGACATAATAATCTTCCGCAAACCATACAATCCAAGCGAGTTCGTAGTGCACAGAGCAATAGAGAAGTCTCAAACAGATAATGGCGAATCTTTCTTCATCACAAAGGGAGACAACAATAGCGCTAGAGACCCCTGGCAAGTGAAGGAAGATGACATCATTGGGAAGGTTATTTGGCGAATACCGCTACTGGGATACATAAAGATATTTTTGGGGACGACGGTCGGAATGATAGTGACAATCATTTTATTCGTAATTCTCTTTCTACTGGAAAGAGCAAAATAATAAATGATTATTCAAACTATCATTTTGGTTGATGTCGTGAAAGGCAAGTTTCAGAACAAAGAGATTGGTAGATAAGATTGAGTAGCAAGTTTCCCGGATACAGAGGAGAAGCCCTGAGATCGCTCAAGGAAGCTGGTGTCGAGACTGAGGATTACATCCGCATCACAAAGGATGGTATAACATACGAAGGCATCCTCATTCCCAGATCAGAGCACGGTGACGACAAGCATCTTGTGATCAAAGTAAGATCAGGGTATAACATAGGCATAAGACTAGCGCCCATAATGAAGATTGAAAAAATAGGCTCAAAGACGAGGCTCACGTTTAATCCGCCTCCCCCTCCTGAGCAGAAAGTGGGCTTGCCTAGGATTGCAATACTGAGTACAGGTGGAACGATTGCGAGCAGGGTTGATTACCGGACTGGCGCGGTTCGTCCGGCCATATCCGCTGATGACCTCTACAGCATCATACCTGAGCTTTCGGATATCGCTGTGATAGACGCCGAAATCCTATTCAGCCTATTCAGCGAGGATTTGACGCCTGAACATTGGACAAAGATCGCTGAAAGCGTGGCCAAACGTATCAAGGACGGGGCTAATGGAGCTGTGATCACGCACGGAACGGATACGATGGCTTACACAGCTGCAGCCTTAAGCTTCGCCCTGCAGAGTTTGCCCGTACCGGTAATATTGGTTGGCGCTCAAAGGTCCGAAGATCGACCGAGCTCTGATGCTGCGACAAATCTGATCGGGGCTGTTTCTGCGGCGGCTAAGGCCCCCTTTGCCGAAGTTGCCGTAGCCATGCATGAAACTATCTCGGACGAGTCGATTGTTCTTCACTGGGGAACAAAGGTGAGGAAGTGTCACACAAGCCGTCGAGACGCCTTCCAATCCGTCAATGTTAATCCAATTGCGCGGATAAAGAATGGTGAGCTAACGTTACTGACGCATAATTACTCAAAAAGGGACCAGGAAAGAGAGCTCGATTTGAAACCGAAATTCAATGCTCAAGCCACGCTTATCAAGTTCTACCCAGGCATGAACCCTGAGATAATTGACTGGTTTGCGGAGACGGGCTGTAAGGGCATAGTGGTTGAAGGAACAGGCTTAGGACATTTGAGTCGACGCTGCTTCCAATCGATTGAGAAAGCGGTGGGAAAAGGAGTAATCGTAGGCATGACTTCGCAATGTATCTGGGGACGTGTAAACATGAACGTCTACGAGAATGGTAGAGACCTGTTATCTATAGGTGTGATCCCTCTTGGAGACATGTTGCCTGAAACAGCTCTCGTGAAGATCATGTGGGTCCTCGGGCAGACCGACGACGTCGAGGAAGCAGGGAATTTGCTGAAGGCAAATCTAGCCCACGAAATATCTGAGAGAACGATCAAGATGTGAAAGGCGAAGAGGAGAAAGAATGGAGATAGACTACGATGGAACCGGGCTTCTCGTGGGATTAGAATGCCACCAGCAACTCGCTACGCGTGAGAAGCTGTTCTGTTCATGTAGACCCCAGTTGTTTAAGGGTGAGCCTGAGGTTACATTCCTGCGAAGGTTAAGGCCGACTCAGAGCGAGTTGGGCCAGGTTGACCCGGCTGCGTTCTTTGAGTTTCAGAAAGGCGTCCAGATAATCTATGAGGCGAGCAAGGAAACGTCCTGCCTCGTGGAAATGGATGAGGAGCCACCTCATGAACTTAATAGGGAGGCCTTAGAGATCGCGTTAACCGTATCTCTCATTGTGAATGCGAAACCAGTAGATGAGGTTTATGTCATGCGTAAGATCGTGATAGACGGTTCCAACACTACTGGTTTCCAGCGGACTTGCGTTGCGGCGCTGAATGGCGCGATAGAAGTCAACGGGAAGAAGGTTCCAATACAACACATAAGCCTCGAAGAAGATGCTGCCAGAATGATGGCGCAGGAAGGTTCTGTAATTCATTACCGGATCGACCGTCTAGGTATACCCCTTATCGAAGTTACCACAGGCCCGGTGATCACTTCACCGAAAGAGGCTGAAAACGTTGCGTTAGCAATAGGGCGAATTTTGAGAGCTACAGGGAGGGTTAAGAGAGGAATCGGAACTATCCGGCAAGATTTGAATATCTCGATACGAGACGGCGCACTTATGGAGATAAAAGGAGTACAAGAGCTGGACCTCTTATCAAAGGTTGTCGAGTACGAGGTTCAGCGTCAGCTTAGCCTCTTGAAGATCAGAGACGAACTTAGAAAACGCGGGTTGAAAGAGGAAGATGTACGAGAGGAATTCTTCGATGTTACGCCCATATTTGCACAGACAAACTGCCGAGTTATCAAAAGAGCCATAGACCAAAACGGATGTGTCGTCTCGGTTAGGCTACCGAAATTCGGCGGTTTTTTGGGAATTGAACTTGCACCAAGTATCAGACTTGGAAGAGAGATGGCTGAAAGAGCTCGATTTTGGGGTAGGGTTGGAGGCATCTTCCACACAGACGAACTGCCAGCTTACGGCATAACGGACGAGGAAGCCAAACAGCTTATGCATTCCGTGAAGGCTGGAAAGGAAGACTGTGTGGTTTTCGTTGCTGATATCAGAGAAAATGCTGTCGACGCCCTTAAGGCCATAGTGCAGAGAGCGAGAGAAGCCTTAAGGGGTGTTCCAGAAGAGACTCGTGGCGCAAACCCTGATGGAACAACACGATATATGAGACCTAGACCGGGAGCTGCGAGAATGTATCCTGAGACCGATATTGCTCCAGTGCAGATCACAGACAGTTACCTAAAGAGGCTAGGTTCACGTCTGCCTGAACCTCCGGATGAAAAGATAAACCGGTTGATCAGAGAGTATGGTGTCAATGAAAAACTGGCAAGGCAGCTCCTGGACTCAGAATATCTAGATCTATTCGAGTCGATTGCAAAAGAAGTCTCTGTATCTCCAACCGTTATTGCTGCCGCACTCACCGAGACCTTGAAGGCTCTAAGACGAGACAGCATTGACGTAGACATGGTTTCAGACCAGCAGATCATGGAGGTTTTCAGGCTGATTGACTCGGAGAAGGCAACGAAAGAAGCACTACCTGACATCATAGCTTGGCTTGCCAAACATGAAGATGCTACAGTCCTGGACGCGGTTGAACAGATGGGCCTGACCATGATTCCACAACAGGAGCTTGAAATCATGATTGGCAACCTGATAAGCAAGAATGTAACCTTGATAAAAGAGCAAAAGGAAAAAGCGTTTGGAATGCTCATGGGCATGATAATGAGAGAAGTGAGGGGACGAGCAAGAACTGAGATCGTGAGCAGAATCTTAAGAGACAAGATGATGGAATACCAGGGGAATGATCCTATTTTATCCTGAGTTTCCTCCAAGGAATGGTAAATTCTAAAAGGAAGTCAGCAGATATTAGTTTTTGTATTCTGCCTTGCTTGGAGCGAGTAAAGTTTATGGGAAGATTTCAAGCTAGGATCAAGACCTCGTTCGGCGAAATCGTTGTAGAGGAGGAGGCTGCTGAAGAGCTTCTGCGAACGATCAGAACCATGCCCAAAAACTTCCTCAGCGATCTTGAATTCCTCATATCAGCAAAAACGTTCTCAACTTCTGGAAAAGGGTTTAAAGGCATAGTTGAGTTTACAAAGGAGGGACCCGTCCTCAAGTCCAAGGCTGGGCTCACTCACTATGAAGCGATCGGCTTGATCCTTTACGCTTCTGATGACAAGACAGGTACGGCTAATCAGATACGCCACTTACTGGAACACAGTGGTGTTAAGCCGAGGGTTTCTCCTAGGCTCAACGAGATGGCGAAGCGTGGATTGATCTATAAACCCGATCCGAGGGGAGTCAATTGGAGATTAACAGCGCAGGGCGAAAGATGGATCGAAGAGAATGTTCTGCCCAAAACAATGACTGAAAGTCAAAGATAGGCGTCATCTTTCTTTCTCATGCTCCTCGTATGCCTCAAGAACGGCTTTTATGTATTCCTTTAGCTTGTCCGGCGAGATCTCTGGCCCGATAGACAGTGTTATAGACAAGTTAGCCTGAGGCGTGGGGATTGGTGCAGATACCTCAAAGGTCCTTCGAGTAGCCCTTCGA
>Ga0315309_1000072_pt1 | contig 55861 bp, 55 predicted proteins | sample TDP4_MG_FD_203080 | JGI IMG/M metagenome (GOLD analysis project Ga0315309, IMG submission 203080) | Freshwater sediment microbial communities from Lake Towuti, South Sulawesi, Indonesia - TDP4 | ecosystem: Environmental > Aquatic > Freshwater > Lake > Sediment | place: Indonesia: South Sulawesi... | reverse complement strand
CGTCCATGCGGGCGTAGGCCCGCAGCAGCCGCTCGGCCCCGTCCAGCACCAATAGGAAGCGCCGCTCCGCCAGCAGTGCACGCAGGCACTCCATCCGGTCCCGCACCGGCCAGTTCGCCGCGTCTATCTCCCCGCCGCTGACGTAGGCTACCGCCCGCTCCAGGAAGCGCTCGAAGCCGGACTCCCGGTCATAGAAGCACCACCACAACGCGCCGCGTAAATCCCAATGATCAAATCCCAATGGCAAAAGATCGTGTGAAACCAGTGCCAGCCCAAGGCCGACTTGCCCATCCCGCCGATGGCAATGACCGCCAGCAGGGGGTGGGCGTCGTCGGTGAGCCAGACGGTGAGGTCCGCCCGCTCGTGCTCCCGCCCGGTGAAATGCTCCTGCGCCGGGTAAGGGTGGGCGATGTATGAGGTGGGGGGCAGGGGGATGCCTAGAGGCATCTGGGGCGGTGTCGGCGGTCGGGTGTAGTCAAACGCCTGCGCAATTCGCACGTCCAGCGGCAGTCCCAGTGCGCACAGCCGCACCCAGCGCTCCTTGTACATCCGCAGTTGGTCGAGGGTATAGCGGTTGCGGATGCGGTGGATCTTGGCGTGGCAGGTGGGGCAGATCACCATCAGGTTGTCCTCGGTGTTCGGCCCGTCCTCGCTGATAGGGACGATGTGGTGCAGGTCAGTCACATCGTGGTGCTCCGGGCAGAGGCAGCACCGATGCATCGCCTCCACCAGCAGCTTGTCACGTATCGCCTCGGGGATCGCCTTTCGCTTCGTCATCGCTCCCTCCTGCTACATCACCGACCCGCCACGAGCAACCAGCAACCAGTTTTCGCTTGGGTCTGGCTAAAATGAGTTGGGCGTCGAGGTGAGCCGGCAGCCTCGTTGCTGGCGGGGGCTGTCAACGGATTTCTGAACGGATTGAACGGATGATCGCCCTTCAGGCGAGATTTCTCCCGTTTGATCTTTGCTTGAATCCGTTCAATCGTTCGACTGAGGCTCACGAACGTCCGCTCCCTGAATCCGTTGACAGCGTTCCCCCCATTTCAGCCAGACCCGTCAGGGTGTCCTGTCTATTCCTGCCTGGTGCTCTGCCGTTGTCGCTTTTTGGCCCTGCGGATGCCCTTTCGCTTCGCCATCCGGCGCTGTTCGCTTTTGGAGACAAACCATCTCCTTCTGCGCACCTCGCTCAGGACACGACCCTCGGTCACCTGCTTGCGGAAACGTCTGAGCAAGCTCTCCTGTGATTCTCCCGGTCTAAGCTCTACCGTCACTTTTCCGATTCTCACCTCCCTCTAAGTATCCGTTCTGTTAGGTCCCAGTCACCAGTCCCTCGGCACATTCCACTCCGGCGTCTTCTTCCACTCCGCCATCAATTCCGCCGGGTCGAAGGTCTCCTCGCTCAGTTCGACCCCCAGCACCCGCCCCAGGCGCAGCGAGATGACGCTCTCGTGCTCGTAGGAGTAAACCCACAGGTAGTCGTTGGCCCGCGTGGCCGGGGTCTTGCCCGGCTTGATGTCCAGGCAGGCGACCTGATAGGTCTCCACGGGCCCCTGCGGGTCGGGCCGGTAGCGCACGTACACCTTGCGCTTCTGGCCGATAGCCTGCTTCACCCGCTCCACCACCCGGTTGACGTTCAATTCGGTCGCCATTGCTATTGCCGCCTGTACCTGATCCGGGCTTTCGGCCTGGAGGATCTGTGCCCGCGCCACCTCCGCCACCTCTCGGTCTTCCAGTTCGTCGACCTCCTCCAACGCATGGGCCTGAGCCTGGGCCAGCGTCGCCTCCATGCCGCCGGGGGAGACCTTGAGCCCAGTCAGCCGATCCACCGCCAGCAGCAGCAACAGCCCCATCATCCCGGCGATGATGACCCACACCCGGTTGCTGCTCAGGTCCTGCTCCCCCAGCCCCACTGTCGCCGCAAAGAGCACAAAGGCAAAGGCCAGGAAAACTAGGAACTTGAGCACTGCTGTCGTCAGCCAGACGTGCAACGGCTGCTTCGCCTGGTTCGATCTCCCGTTGGACATTGGTTCACCTTCTTGAAATGCAGACATCTCACTTGAATTCGCCCATCGGCGCGTCCTCTGCCGGTAACCGTTTAAGGTAGCAAGTCCAACGCCGGTCGAGTAGAAGCGAAGCGACGTATCGAGACCGTTCGGCTGAGCCCTCGGCCTGAGCTCGGGCCGAAGGCTCACGACGAAGCCAAGCGTGTTGTGCATACGGCCCCGCTCGCTTGATTTCGATACGCTGGTTTGATACGTTTCGCTACTCAACCCAAGTCACTACTCAATCAGCGCTCGCCCTAGCCGGTGTTGCCATGCCCCGATGGGGCGACTCAACGGTTACCTCTGCTGATAGGGATATTGAAGCCAAATCGTATATGGCCTTATTATATCACAGTTGGCGGAAATGGGTAACAATACCCTCGATAGGCGAAGGTCTCCGACCGAGCCTCTCAGCCGGGCCATCTCCTCGTCACCGCCGCCTCCAGACACTGCTCCAGCCTCCCGAAGCGCACCACAAGTCCGGAGTGGGTTGGCGCGTAGAAGGCCGCTTTGGCCGAGTTGGTGGCCATGCTTCGCAGTCCCAACTCTTCGATAGGAGCCACCACCAGGCAGGTATCGGCCACCACCCTGCCCCCCGCCGCTTCTATCCGCTCCACCAGGCCCTTCTCTTGCGCCTGCTCCCGGGTCTCCCGGGCCGTGGTGATCCACAGTCTTGCCTTCACCCGTTTGCCCTCCAGCCAACGGGCCACCTCCTCGATCTCGACCAGCGAGGCATGGGGGCAACCGATGCTGACCAAATCTATTTCGTCTTGGGTTGAGTAACGACTTGGGTCGAGTAGCCGAAGGCGTATCGAAACCAGCGTATCGAAACCAGTGGCAGAATTCAGGGCCGCATACCCCTCGTCCAGGTTGTCAATGACAACGGTTTCGGCCTCAGTCGCCACGACATCCCCTGCCCGTGCCTCCGGCGTCACCGCCTTCACGTGATAGAGGGCCACCGCCCCGCTGGCAGCCATGGCCGCCCCCACGGCTTTCAGTATCCCTTGTTCCTTACCCCCTATCCCTTGTTCCACTTCACCCAGTCCCTTAAAATACGGCACTCCGTCTTTGACCCGTCTCCCCACCAGATACCCCAACGCTCCGAAGTCCGCTTCCGACGTCACCGGGCAACGCACCTCAATGATGTGCGTCGCCCGACGGTTCTTGTCCAGGTGCAAGCCATACCTGGCCGTGCGGCCGGTGATCGCTGCGGCCAGGGCGCTGGGGCCACCCTCGCGGTTGGTGCGTGCCCCCAGGACCGAGTTGGCAAAGCTGACGGCCGACGATTCGCTCCAGGCGATGTGCTGGCCAAAGGCCGGGAGGTTACCGGTGAGATAGGGCGTGCAGGAGCAACTAGGGGCAATGCCCATGGCCTTGAAAGCCTCGATGACCGCCATCTGCTTGCAGGCGAATTCTTCGGAGATGCCCAGCTCTCGCCAGTGGGTCAAGTCCATGCCGGCTGGGTTGAGGGTAGTGGGCACGCGCACCCGCGCCCCTTGTCCCGCCCACTCGTGCAGGAATTCCAGTCCAGCGTCACCCAAGTTCTTGTAGCTGACGCCAGCTACCTGGACGCTCTGCACCGGTACCAACTCTTGCGCTCCATATACCTTGCCCAGGGCAACGATGATTTCCATGGCCCTCTTTACTCCAGGGCCAAAATCTCCAGCCAGCATGGCCTTCTCTTCGGGGGTCAGATACATCTTGTTTCGCCTCAGTAACCGTTTCAGGGGGTGATCCCCCAGCGAATTTCAAACAAATCTCTAACGCTCCTCTAACACGACTCTACATGATTCTAGCACAAGCCGATGTTTCTGTAAAGTAATTGCGTTTGCAAACCTTAAAAATGTCCAAAACCCCTTGACAATGGCGCGAAGATGTGCTACTATATTATGTTGAGAGCCATTTGTATATTTTATGTGAAGTCTGAGGCTTGTGAGCTCGATCGGAACGAGACGGCTTACACCTATGCCAACTTGGCATAGATTACTGCATCGGGGCGATGCATAGTCTATCATCAAATACAAGTAAAAGGAAACAAGAGGTGTCTCCAAAGATGTATCCGCGAACTGAAATACTGTTCCCTCATCGAAGCATTTCGGCTTTGAAAGGGTTGAAGGATGGTCAATGGCAGAAGTTGGTTGAGCGTGTCGCTGTCCTGCCAGAAACTCATGAAGACAGCCTGGCTTTCTCCCTGATGATGATCAAGTTGTGCGATTGCATGAATTGTGACCTGGGTAGCTACAAAGCCTCGTTGGGCTGTTCAACCTGTGCCAGGCGAGCCATTAGTGCCATCAAAGGCTCAGACACAATCCTGATGCGGTATTTCGAGAAGGCAAAGGAAGAGGTCCTGGCTTATCTGGAAAGCATCGGTATGAAAAAGGAGAAAGCTGCCTGAAGCACCATCGCACGTGCTGCCTGAGAGTAGAAAGCGATGGGAAGCGCACGTGCTTCTTCCAATACCTCCTCAACCAATCACCTGTACCGCCTGTACCGCAATCACCACTGTTGCGGTGCAGGAGTGGTGCAACAGTGATAAAAGAATAGTGAGGAACATAGGAAAGGCAACCTCAAATGGTTGCCTTTTCATTGTTCCCGCTGCGCCACTACTGGCCGCCAAGCACAACCACGAACTCGCTCAGCACCATGGCCGTGGCACCCCAGACCTTGTGCTCACCTATCTGGTAGAAAGGCACACAAGTGATGGTGCCGTGCAATACCCGCTCTTCCTCTCGCCGTATGGTCGGGTCCAACATAGTCGCCAGAGGGACCTCCAGCACCTCAGCTACTTCGACTGGGTCGGGGACAAAGGTCGGGCGGTCGGGCCGCGCAGCGATGTAGGGGGTAATACAATAGTCACTGGGGAAAATATAGAGCGGCGTCAGCACGCCCAGGACTTCTACGCTCTGGGGATCCACACCCAACTCCTCGTGGGTCTCGCGTAACGCTGTCCACTCCAATGGCTCATCGCCCTCACGCGCACCTCCAGGCAGCGAAATCTGACCCCTGTGATCCTCCAGTGTCTCAGTACGGCGGGTAAGGGGAAAGTGGAGACGATCATCTTTAGGATAGAGGAGGATGAGAACACCCCCCTGCCTGGGCTGGTGTCCCGGCGGGCGGGCCTCAAGGCCAGGTCGTGGCCGGGTGGACATACGTATCTGAGCCACCCGTCCAGGCAAAGGGCGGCCCAGGGCCTGCCGGATGGCTGCCAGACTCGGCTCATAGCTCATGCTCTCCGTTACTTCTACCCTTTCCTCTCCTGATACAGCCCCCCAGCGGAACTAACCATAGCCCTATTTTACGCCCTTTCGGCCACTTTGACAAGAGAGGGCCTGCGCAGCAGGTCGGGGGGCGTGGGGGGTGTCCTCCCAAATCACCCTTCTCTCCTCCCGGTGTGGGGTCATGGGCCCACTTGCCCCGTTCTCAGGGAGGAAAGGCAGGGTTGAGGGGATACCCCTCAAGCTCCCCGGGCTTCGCTGTGCACGCCCCCAGAGAACATTTCCTCAGAAGAAAAAAAACGCGGAGGGTCGCAGTGGATCCTCTGCGCTCATTGATCCGAATTGCGTTTGGCGGGCGGTTTTCAACTCAATGCACAATCACACCAACAGGAATCCGGGAATGCCTCGCAGCGATTTTACTCTATCTCCACCTGGATACGGCATGGTTAGCGGTTCCTGATCTGAAGGCGAACCAGACCGATGAGGGCCAGCCCCCCGAGGATGAGCCCGCCCAGAGTAGCGATCACTATGACAAGAAATAAGTGTAACACCTGCTCCCAGCCACCCATTTGATAGCCCTCCTCCCCCAAGTCCCTTTCGACTGGGGGAATGACTACCTCATTGCCTCCATAATCTGTGGCATCATCCCTCCACAAGGAGTAATATACCCCCTGACCTGCTATATCCATTATAGCATAAATCTTCTGAGCAGAGTGTGGAGGTTGCATAGAGATTGCTGGCAATACTATGATATCCTATCTGGGAGCAATTTGCTGGACAGAAAGTCTACGGTTGCATGACCTTTACCCTACGTTTCAAAAGTTTCCGTGAAGGGGGCATATAGAGCAGGTCAAAGCGCCTCGACCAGGGCCACCATCGCCAGGACCAGCACCTCGCTGACCTCGCAGAGGGCTCCATAGGTGTCACCCGTCAGCCCGCCCAGGGCTCTGGTGAGGGTCCAACCGAGCAAGGCGACTGCCAGCCAGAGACCGCCCAGGATGGCCAGCCCCCAGAGGTGGAAGAGGGGGAGGGCCACAACCAGAGCCAGCGCCGTAGCTAGAACGAATTCCCGCAGCCCGCTGTGCTCTTTGAAAAGGCTGCCCATTCCCCCCGGTCGAGCCGAGGGGAAAGCCCAGATGCCGTAAACCATGGCCCAGCGTCCCAGCGTGGGGGCCAGTAGAAGCCCTCGCCCGCACCAAGCCGGGCCTAGCTCGTTGACGAAGGCCAGCTTGAGGGTCAGCAGGCAGAAGACAGCCACTCCACCGAAGGCCCCCAGGCGGCTGTCTTTCATAATCGCTAACCGCTCCTCCCGTCCACGACCGCCGCGCAGGCCATCAACAGTGTCGGCCAGGCCGTCCAGGTGCAACCCTCCGGTCAGAATGACCCACAGCACCACCAGCACTGTGCTGACCAGCAGGCGTGACCAAATCTTCCCCAACAGCGCATCAGCCAGGACGAGGATGGACCCCAAAAGTGCCCCCACTAAAGGGAAATAGGCTGCGGAACGGCCTACTTCCTCCCACGATGCATCTCTGGCCGGCAGCGGTATAAAGGTCAGGAAGCGCACTGCCTCCAGGAAACCCATCATCTACTCCGTAGCTTCGGATACACCCGCATCAGCGAAGGTGGCCATCTCATTGAGAACCTTGACCGCCGCCTCGACCAAGGAGATGCCCAAAGCCGCCCCTGTGCCTTCACCCAGACGCAGGTTGAGGTTGAGCAAGGGGATGAGCCCCAATCGCTCCAGCACCAGGCGATGTCCCAACTCCACTGAGAGGTGAGCAGCGATGAGATAGTCTTTGACCTGTGGGGCAAGCCCGGCGGCGATAAGGGCCCCGGCCCCGGAGATGAAGCCGTCAAGGACCACGGGCAGGCGGTGGGCCGCCGCACCGAGAACGACTCCGGCGATGCCGCCAATCTCCAGGCCCCCGACTTTAGCCAGCACGTCCAGCGGGTCTTTCGGATCCGGTTGGTTCACTGCCAAAGCCCGCTCGATGATCTCGACTTTGTGGGCCAACTGTTCGTCGCCAATCCCCGTACCGCGTCCGGTCACATCGGCCACAGGCGCTCCTGTGAGGGCAGCGACGATGGCGCTGGAGGGCGTGGTGTTGCCGATGCCCATGTCACCCGTGCCCACGATGTCCATCCCCTGGCTCAGCTCCGACTCCACAATTTCAATCCCTGCCTCAATGGCCTGGATGGCCTCTTCACGGCTCATGGCTGGCTCCTGAGCCATGTTCTTCGTCCCGTAGGCCACCTTTTTGGCCAACAGCTCAGGATGGGATTCGAGGTCGGTAGCCACGCCCATATCTACCACCACCACCCTAGCCCCCACGTGGCGGGCCAGCACGTTGATCCCCGCCCCGCCGCGCAGGAAATTGTAGACCATCTGAGCCGTGACCTCCTGCGGGAAGAGGCTTACCCCCTCGGCGGCCACGCCGTGATCGCCAGCCATAGTGACAATCACCTTATCCCTGATCCGCGGTTGAGCTACGCCTTGGATGCCAGCCACCTTGACCGACAGTTCTTCCAGAAGGCCAAGACTGCCCTGGGGTTTGGTCAGATTGTCCTGGCGGGCCTGAGCCCGGCGCATGGCTTCCCCATCGAGAGGCTCGATAAGATTGATGGTGCTCCGTAGTTTATCCATAGCGCCTCCCCTGGAGGCGCTCCAGCCACCGCCGCCCTCCTTCTGTCACCGCTGCCACCGCCAGCGCCTTGGCCACATCCACGGCGACAAAGGGCAGGACCCCCAGCTTCCAGGCCTGAGTCAGGCAGGCTGTAGGGGATAGGTGTCTGGCAACTCCCAGCCAAGCGGCAAACCAGAGCATGCCGCAGAGGTAGATGGCGGCCACGCCGCCAAGGGACGCCAAGAAGGTGGCTCCTTGGGTTGAGTAGCGAAGCGTATCGAAACCCTTGGTGGAAGCACGCACGGCACTATTGCGCCGATTCATTGCTGCCAGCTCTCCGACCACAAAGGCGGCGGCGATGAAGCCCAGGAGATACCCTCCTGTCGGCCCAAGGAAGTAGGCTAGGCCACTGCCCCCCTTGGCGAAAATGGGGAGGCCCGCCAGTCCTGCGGCAACGTATTCTGCCTGGCTCAACGCTCCGCGTCTGCTGCCCAGAAGGAGCCCGGCCAGAAGGGGGAAGAGCACTTGCAACGTCACCGGCACGGGGGTGAAGGGTAAGGGGATAGCCACCCGCGCCCCGATGGCGGTCAGGGCGGCGAAGAGGGTGATTAACGCCAATTCTCTGAGAAGGACTGTACCCCTTGCTCCCACTCTAACGCTTATTCTCTGCATCACGGCCTCCTTTAATTTTTTGCGGTATGCCAGCCCACATCACGTATACCTCATCCGCCTCGCGGGCGATGAACTGATTGGCCAGGCCAGCCAGGTCCCGAAACACGCGCCCCGCCTTAAAGCTTGGCACGACTCCCAGGCCCACTTCATTGGACACCACGATGACCGTGGCCCTGGCTTCCCTGGCGGCTCGAACCAAGTCCTCAACCCGCCCCAGGATGACCTTCTCCAATTCGACCATACTCTCGGTGGGCTCCTCCAGTTGCCCCCTCTCTGCCAGCCAATTGGTCATGAGGGTAGTCAGACAATCCACGATCATCACAGCGTACTCTTCTCCGGCCCTTTGGATTACCTGGGCCACCTCTGTTGGTGCTTCGATAGTCGCCCATACGGGGGGACGGGAGCGCCGGTGTTGCTCGAGGCGGGCTCGCATCTCGTCGTCACAAGCCACCCCGGTAGCCACGTAAGCCACCCGGCCAGAACCTGCGGCAATCTCCCTGGCAAGTTTTTGGGCGTAAGTGCTTTTGCCGCTGCGCACGCCACCGAGAACCAGGATCAGCTTGCCCATTAGAAAGCATACTCCCAAGACTTTACCTTCTCAGCCCGGCCTTTCGACCTGGGTCACTTCTACCGTGGGAAGTATCCCTTGTCAAAGGCGTCAGCAGTATAGCACAAGTTAGCCTCGAGAGCAAGGAGCTTTACCGATTATATCATGGCTTGTCTTCCATGTCGAATCGCCCCCTGGCAGTTCTTCAGAGGGAGCGAGACGTGAAATCCAGCACCTCCAAGTGACAGGTTTTATATCGAATCCCCTGGGGCACTTACGTCGCCGGTTGACGATGGCGATTGCAAAGCAAAAGGCCGCCACTTGCGTGGTACGGCCTTTATTTTCCCTCTGTCTCACGACTTTCGGCTCGACTTTCTTCGCTCATCCTCCATTGCTGGTTTCGAGCGCCCGAACGGATCGCAGGGCGACTAGTTGGGCGGCAAACGATTCAGGTGTTCATAGCACAAATAAGCCTAGTGCGGTATCAGAGCTTGGGGTACAGACGCTTGGTGAGTTCTTTGAGCACACGTTGTCCCCTGCGCTCAATGAAACGCTCGTAATCGTCATCCCACACCCCATAGGCATCGAGATCATCCACAAGATGTGTCTTCATAGTGCTGGCTAGTTCTGGATTACTCTTGACAAACCCTCGCATGTACTTACTAGGCGGTTTTGCACGGATGTCCCGTTTATGCAGGGACTCGTCGACAATGGTAATATTGAGAATACTGTTTGCCTGCCAATCCGAAAAGTTGACCTTCTGCAAATAGCTTCTTGGAAAGAAATGGTGGTAGTTTTTGCTGTTGGCTTGTTTTAGCCACGAGTTGTCAACTCTCACCAGGGCGTTGGATACAAACGACTTTGGCTCAAAAAAAGCATACAGACACAGAATAGCCCTGCAAAAGGCATCACTGGTACTAAACCAACGCCATCTCAGATCATCCATTGTGAGTGACAGCTCCTCACCCCGGTAGCTAGGCGACTGCTCAACCAGAATGTTATCCATCCGTCTCAAGTCTAAAGCGAGCTTGGCCTCAACACCTGATGAGAAACGGTTTGATAGCGATGCCCACCAGAAGTATTGCGTGAGAAGCTTGTGCTGCCGGGGTGATGGTGCCTTACCGTTGTTACAGATAAAGAAATAGGTAAAAGGCACAAGCAGGGCATTGTAAGGTAACAGACGTGAAACTGGAATGCGAAGATGGGTACGGATGTAGTCAACAGCAGAGAATATCCCATCTTTGACTCTGGGCCAACTGTCTATGAAGTCGGACTTGGACAACTTCAAGATATCCCTGCGGCGCACTTGCTGGCAGATATGGGCAGCTAGGCACTGCAAAACAGTCGAAGCTGGAATGGTGTCAAAACCAGCATCCTCTAAATCTTTCTCAGCCCCTTTGTTGTCGATCAACCACTCATACTCTCTAGCCAGATCAAAATCGTGTTCCTGGTCATACGTCTTGGCAACCATAATCTCAAACAGCGTCAATTCTGTACCAGCGGTGTTGATGCGGGTGAAGATTTCGCACGCAACATCGATGGGATACTCTGAAATGAGAATGGTGGAGAAATCATACCCGGTTAATCGCTTGCGATAGGTGTCTATCTTCTCTAGAAGCTCATCGCCTGGATACTCTTTGACTAACTCTACCAAGCTCCCATTCAGAAGTTTATGGACCGAAATGGAAGCTCCTTCAGAGGACGGCTCTACGGTGACCACCTCATCATCTTCATCTGGATCACAAGTGAGGTCAATTGAGATATCCTTGTAATCTATTTCCTTTCCATCTTTACTGATCAGTAAGCCCTTTTGCACAGCATAGAGGGAAGCAATACGTTGTTGCCCATCCAGCACGTAAAAAATGACGTCCCCCTTCGGAGGATCAGGCAGGGGAATATTACCTATGTCTTTGATGTATCGTAGCTCCTCACTGGTCTTCCAGAAGATGAAAGTCCCAATGGGAAATCCTTTGATAACACTATCAATGAGTTTTGCCGTCTGTTCCTTGCTCCAGACAAAATCTCTCTGGAATTTGGGAATCTTGATCTGGCCATTATCAATGCCAGTAATCAAGTGTTGGTACTTCTTGGACTGATTCTCTGGTTGCAGCATTGATGCCTCCTTTGCTCGAAGCGATTGCATGTTGCCGCCTAATTAGCAAACATACAGAATTATTTCGGCCTAATCGCTTTTATACAGAAACGCCCGCAAACACAAAGCCGCTCTCCTACTTGACACAGAAAGCGGCTCTTGGTATACTATCTGAGCCTAGCCTTCCTGGTCGAGACAGGAAGGGGGCATAGTGAAGGGCCTACCGCCCCCAATGCGGTTAGTCCTTTTTTATTTCTCCCTCGGGCTCCTTGCTCTGAGAGGGAGGTAGTGGTGTAAATATTATAGCACGGGTGGGGGGAAAGTGCAACGAGCGGATAGCAGATAGCGCACTTTCACGAACAGGGCGGGGAATCAGTGGCATCCCTTGGACCACAGGGGAAGTGACATATAGTGTGCAATTCAGTTGACCTGACAGGCCAACCGTGCTATGCCGCCATCAGGTCAAGCAGCGTTTCCAAGTTTATTGTAAACGGCCATTGTAAGTCTGCGACATAGTGTGGGCTCGAGTTCCCTTGAGGGCACTTTCTGATTGCGAACATCAGGGAGAATGACGACAAAAAGGTACGACGCACTTGAGATAAGAAAGTGCGTCGCACCGGCGAAGCCGAGATTGCTTCGGCAAAAAACGCCTCGCCATGACAGTGGATTCAAGCCTACTTGGCCATGTTTTTCAGCGCCACGTAAGCTGGACGGAGTTTGAGCTCAGGGTAAGCGGGCTCAATGATCGCCCACCAATATTCCTCTTTGTCCTGCGTCCATCCGGGGTCAGGCATATAAATGAGGCTCATCACCCCGATCCAGGGCGACCAGTTCTGTTTGGCGTACTGATAAGCCCGCACCAGGTAATCCCCCTTCTCCTCTTCGGTGACGCGGAACCAGGCGTACTCAGGGTGGACTGGATCGCTGGTCCAGCCGAATTCCAGGAGGGCTATCTGCTTGTCGCCGTCACCATTTTCAACCATGATCCGCCGCAGGTCCTCAACGTGGCGGAAACAGTAGATGCGCTTGCGCTCCTCCGGGCTGGGGTCGTAGTTGTTGAGGACCGGGTCTCTGGCCACCACTGCCGGATCGGTCTCCGGCGGCACCTTGTAGCCAGCACCATGAGCGCCAAAGACGTCGAAATACGGCTTGGCTCCGGCGGCATACATCCCTTTCAGGAACTCCTCGTCGGGCATGGCCTGGTCGTCCCAACGGCTGGTCGGCGAGAGGCCAGCGCTGATGACCATGGCGTTGGGGTCAGCCTGCTTGATGGCCTGGTAGGCCACCTTTAGCAGAGCGGTGTACTCGGCCGGATTGGGCGGCCGTCCGCCCCACTCGCTGCGGCCAGCGACGTTCAGATTGGGCTCGTTCCAAACCTGATAGGCCCTGATGCGTCCCTTGTAGCGACTGGCCATAGCGTAAAGGAAATCGGCGTAATCCTGATAGTTGTTAGGAGGACCGTTCTGAGGGTATCCTCCACCCGCCCATTGCGGCTGACGGTCCACGCGGGCGATCAAGTCAAGGCCGAACTCGTTCACCTGCTGGACGATGCGATCGGCGCGGCTCCAATCGAAGTGGCCCTTGCCTGCTCCTTCGATATCCCGCCAGGCAAAGCTCTGTTTGACCCAGGTGAAACCGGCGTCCCTGATCAGCCCCAGGTCACGGTGAGCCGTCTCGGACCGCCACCAGAGGAAGGCCTGCATCCCGTATTCGGGGGAGTTCATGCGCAACGGCTTGGGGCCTGGCGTGGGCGGAAGGGGAGTTGGCACGATTGGCTGCCCACCCATGTCAGTTGGCAGTGGCGCTGGGCCTGTGCTCTGAACAAAATCCACGTGAGTGACGCCAGTTCCATCGAGTTCGACGTCCCGCGACACCCCCTGTCCCTCCAGGATGATGGTAAAAGTCCCCCACCCAAGAGGCGCAAACTCACAGGTGTATTCACCATACTCTGGCTTGCTTCCAGTAAGCTGTCTAAGACTAAAGGTTTCAGTGCGGACGATCACCGGAAGATCCTTCCAGCCAGCCACCGACACCCGTAGCACAGCACCGCTGGAAACCTGCCTTGTTGTAGTGGTGTAGACATTACTGATCCACTGCAAAGTAGTTGGCGGGACTTTTGGTGGAGAAGGCGCTACAATTGGAGGAGGCACCACACTTGGAGGAGGCGCTGGCGTAGGAATCACCGCTATCGGCTTGGGAACGGTTGTGGGGCAAGCTGGAGCTACCGGAACGGCGGCTACGCAAGGGATGACCAGACACTGACCCGGCCAGATGAAGGACGGATTGGCCAGGTTGTTGGCCAGAGCGATGGCGGAGACGGTGGTGCCGTGGCGCAGGGCGATGGAGACCAGGGTGTCGCCTTTACGGACGGTGTAGCGGGTAGCCACCGCCGGGGGTGATCCAGCCCATTGTCCCGTAGGGATGACCAGCCTTTGACCAGTGTAGATAAAGGAAGGGTTGTAGATGTTGTTGGCGGCTACAATGGCGCTGACAGTTGTCCCATAGCGGTAGGCAATGGAATAGAGAGTATCGCCTTTCTGCACGGTGTAATAGGCCACGGTGCCGGGCGCGGTTGGGGGAAAGGCAGACCCGCCTGTGGGGATGATCAACCTCTGACCTGTGTAGATCCAATTGGAGTTGGCCAGGTTATTGGCCTGGACGATGGCTTCCACCGTGGTGCCATAGCTTCGTGCCAGGGAGTACAGGGTGTCGCCCCACTGCACGACGTGGACCGTCCCTCCTGACTGGGCGGGTGGTGCCCCCTGGACGACGCCGGCACTCAAGATCAGCGCTGCCAAAAGCAGGGGCAAAACCGTCAATCTGTTCAGATTAGCTTTCATCTCGTGCCTCCTCTCTCGGAAAGACACGGCTGATATTGAGACTATTCCGTGGTTCCGTCGGCTTTCAGCGCCTGGCTATAACCCGGACGCCAGGCCAACGCCATTATTTCCAAATATTATGTCATCTTCTCGAGGAGTATAGCATGTCTCGAATTTATTGTCAAGTTTCGCTAGCCCCGTTCGACAAACCCTGTCCTGAGCTTGTCGAAGGGTCGGCCAGGTTGTTGATGTTGTCCGCCCCTACAGTTCCCTCAACGCAAAGCGTAGTCCCACTTTCCAATTCTCCCCTGCCTCCAGCCGTATGCTCCAATGCGGCAAAATGCACGAGCATTGGTAGACCCGCTCGAAGCCGCTCTCGGAGTTGGAGATGGCCTCGATGGGCAGTCGCCACAGGGTGGCCGGCTTATCAAGAAACAGGGCGATTTCCAGGCCGAAATATGCGTGGACCAGGACCAGTTCGCTGACCCCTTCGGTCTCGCCCTTCGAGTCCAGGTGGCGGTCGTCCAGTTCCAGGCCGGGGATGCGGTAATAGGCATCGTCAGCGTGGCCTGAGAGGAGGCCAAAGTTGAATTCGACGCCAAAGCGGGTATCCAGCGGTCCTGCACTCTTGTTGAGGATGGTGTAGCTCACCGGCAGTTCCAGCGCGCCGGGGGCCACGTGCACGGCCTTTTCCAGCCGCACCGGGCAAAACCGCTCGCCGACCCACACCCCGCCGTCGCGGTAGAGCCGCACCGTCACACCGCCACCGGCAACAGGCTCAACTTGCCAGGCGAAGGGCTCGGCCACGAAATCGCCCGCCTCGCCGTAGTCGGCCCGGTAGAAACTCTCCAAGTCCACCCCGGGGTGCAAGAAGTGGTCAATGAGAGCCGTGCGCCGGTACCAGTCATAGTAAAGCAGCTTTTCCAGACCCTCTTCCTTGGCCCGCACGATATCGTGGATGGTCAGCACCTTTTCACCCTCACCTGCTGTCTCCTCTTGAGCTTTCTTCAGGGCCGCATCCACCAGGGTCTGGTGATAGCCTTCTGGGCGACGGGTCAGGTTGTTGAGAAGATTGAACTTCTTGGCCCGCCAGTCCCACTCGAACAGGGTGCCCCCCCGCGCCGGGTCGAAGTACAGGTTCATGGCTGCGCCTTCGATCAAAAGCTCGGGTTGGCTGTCGCGGTCCAGGTCAACCTCACTGGCCTCAACCCAGGCCTGGCTTCCGCATCGAACTTTATCGGCCAAGTTCTCGGCGGCCAGCAGATGCTCGTAGTTGGCCGTGCGGATGTGGGGCAGGTAGATGCCGCCGAAGACACCGTGCCAGTAAGGGCAATTGCATTGGGCAGCCCACAGCTCATCCAGGGCTTCTACCAGGCGATCAGAGTTCCTTCCAGCTTCCTTTTCCAAACTGTGCACCTTCTCGCTGACCCGCAGCATTTTCTTGTGCATGGTGTTCACCTCTGGATACTTGACCATGAAGTAGCGCCAGAAGCCGCCGCGCACGAAACGCAGGATGTCCGTTCGCCCTTCGCCTTTAAGCTGGTGCTTGAGGGACACAATCTCGCCTGAGAGCCTGGCTGGCAAAGCCCACTCGGTCATCTCATCGTAAGAAGCAGTGGGCAGATAGATGCGGCCCAGAGCGGGGAAGCGGCGGACGTACTCCCCCGGCGGGATGGTCTCCACCCAGGCAGCGTTCTCCTCCAGAGCCTCAAAGAACTGCTCCATCCACCCGCCTGTCTTCGATTCCCCTCCCCAGACGTGTTGGTAGGTCCCAGGCCACAGGCCGAACTTTTCGCCGTCATCGCCCATGACGGCCACTTTGGTTCCGGCCTCAGTGGCTTCGCCTTCCAGCCAGGCCATGACCTCCTCTACCTGTGCCCAGGGGATGGTGTAGCGCAATTTCATGCTGGTGCCAAAGATCTTGAGAGGCACTCCCTGCTCTTCGGTGACGTAATAGCCGAAGAGGTCCTTGTCCGCCAGCCCCACGTGCTTAAAGTGGGTGTCATCCACGATGGTGTATTCCACCCCCGCCTCGGCCAGCGGTTTGGCCAGGTGAGGCTCCCAGACCCGTTCAGCCAGCCAGCCCCCCGTGGGCATATAGCCGAAATCATCCTGGACGGCCCGAGTGAGCTTGCGGACCTGCCCCAGTTTGTCCGCGTCGGGGATGGCCACCAGGATAGGCTCGTAATAGCCGCCGGTCATCATCTCCACCTGCCCCCGGGACACCAGAGCAGCGATGCGTTCTATCAGTTCGGGACGGTTGACGAGCAGCCAATCACGCAGGGGACCAGTGTAGTGCAACGCCAACCTGATAGTCGGATGCTTCTCCAGAGCCTCGATCATGGTCAGATAAGCCCTCTTATAGGCCTCGGCGAAGACAAAGTCGAAATTGCCGACGGGCTGATGATTGTGAATGGCTAGGGCAAGGTATATCTTTTTGGGCATCGGCGTTTCCTCCATTGAAAATAGGATTCAGGCACCTATTCTATCATAGAACCGCCCAGGAGCCAAGAGCCTGTATTGGTAGTTGACAAATCTCATTATGAAGGTATAATAGTGAAAAGCCCAGGGAGAGCAGATTGTGAGCAAATTGGAGCTACGAGCGCACGCAGGAATCTGGATTTTGGCCCGGTGGCGTTTCAAGGCTGTTACGCGTGGCAGAGGACTATTTGCCTTCAATATAGTAGCCCTGGCCATCGCTTTGATTTTGGGTGGTCTGGTGGGTTGCGGACCGGCGGAGGCTCCACCTGTCGAGGTGACGGAGCCGACTTTGACTCCGGAGATGCCGACGGCTGTGGAAACGGCAGTGCCAACGGCAGTGGAGGCAGCCAGCCCAACACCGGCCACCATTCCTACCCCTGAACAGCCTCTGGCGGCCAGGGTGGGCGGGCAACCCATCTTATTGGCCGACTACGAGAAGCAAGTCGCTCAATTCGAGGCCGCCCTGTCGGATCAGGAACTGGGTTTGAACAGCGAAGAGGGTCAAGCGGCTCTGGCCCAAATTCGCCGCCAGATCCTCGAAGCGATGATCAACCAGCTTCTCACTGAACAGGCTGCCGCTCGAGAAGGTATCGCCTTCAGTGATGAAGAAGTGGAAGCCCGCCTACAGGCCGACATCCAGGCCGTGGGCGACGAAAGCAAGTTTGAGCAATGGTTGGCGGACAACAACCTCACCCGTGAGGACTACAGGGCCATCCTGCGTTCGGAGTTGATCTATGGAGCCATGTTTGAACGGGTCACGGCGGCGGTGCCTACCAGCGCCGAGCAGGTTCACGTCCGCTACATCCTGCTGGACAGCGAGGAAGAGGCCCGCAACGTGCTGGCCCAGCTTCAGGCCGGAGGAGATTTTGCCGCCCTGGCTCAAGAATTCTCCCGCGACGAGAGCACCAGAGAGAGCGGCGGTGACCGGGGCTGGTTTGCCCAAGGACTGGATTTGATGCCCCCTGAGGTGGAGGCTGCAGCCTTCGCCCTGGAGGTAGGACAGACCAGTGGGGTAGTAGCGAGCCCATTCGGATACTACATCCTCCAACTTCTGGAGAGGGACCCCGACCGTCCCCTATCATCGGAGATGCAGCAAAGCTTGAAGGGACAGACCTTCGCCCGTTGGCTGGAAGAGCAACGCGCCGCTGCTACCATAGAGCGCTTCGTGGAGACAGACTAGGCAAGCAAGCCGTGTCTGCGTATGTGCAGCTTTGGAGAATAAATGGGATCTACCAGAAAGTGGCTCTTTTTCATTCTGGTCAGTGGCTTTCTCATTTTTGTGCTGGCCGGGATAGTTGCCTTTGGCGCTTATTTTTTCACCTCCAGGCGCGGGGTTTCATTGTCCGCCTGGAGCGACCCTATTGACCACGTAGAAACCGAGAATGTCAAGCCTGCCCTGGCTTTGTTGCCTTTGGCAGGGGTGCCCTCTTCGGAGGCCTTCAGTCAGGCTCTGGAGGCCGACGAGCTTGAGAGTGCTTATGTCATTCTCGCCTTCAGTCTCGACCTATCCGAGCGAGAGAGAGTTGGCAGCTCCCTGTTGTTGGCCAGGCGTTATGCCGAGGCCGAGAACGCAACCAAGGCCAAGTTGTGCTATCGCCAGGCCAACGCTATCGCCACCCTGAGCCCTGTCCTATCCGATTTTACCCGAGCTGATGCCTATTTGCAGGTGGGCCATGGTCTGGCGAGCCTGAGGGAACAAGGCGAGGCTAAACTCAACTATGACCAGGCCTATACTATCGCTCTGTACAGCCCCTATCTGAAGAAGGCGCACCAGAAGTCTATCCTCGAGAAACTTGTATCAGCCTACAAGGCCATTGGCGAGAGGCAGAGAGCGGAACAGGCTCTGAACCAAAGCGCTGCCCTGGACCTGGAAGGAAGCGACTCGGCTGAACCGGAACCTGCTGACAAAGACAGGGAGTTTCTGCTTGGTCGTCCTAATGAGCCAACCCTGATAACCCAGGAGGTAGCCGAAGCTGAAGCGGCCCGTCGAGAGGCGGCGCATAGCCTCAGCGACTACCTGTTATCAACCTTGAAACAACCACCTGATAACCTGACGGCGAACCTGGCTCAGGCGTTGCGAACTGAAGATGAGGCCAGATTGAGTTTCTACAATACTGAACCGGCGGAACCGCTCATGCTTTTAGAGAAAGTAGCCGTAGCCTGGCATAAGGTACGCTGGCTGACCATCAAATACCAGGTGGCCTCGGGTGGCTATGGTTTCAGCCTGGTGCCTGCCTGGGAGGCACAGGTGGCTGAGATCCAATCGGAGCTGAGCAAGGCCTACGAAGATTTGTACGCCCTCCATGGCGAGCAAGTCATCGCCCTGCCTGAAGCGGATGCCATTGACCGCGCCTGGGTCGAGGTACTCAGACAGGAGATAGAAGTTGGACGGCTCGGACTCTATCCCAACTACCCGGAAGAGCAACTTACAGCCAAGTTAAAGGAGGCTACGGAGAAGCTTATCGCTGCTGGCCAGGATAGGTCGCTGCGTGTAGACACTCTTTTGCAAGATAACGTCAATATCTTCACCCTCACCAATGATGAATCCTATGGGCAAAGCCAACATAACAGGTGACCTCAGTGATCATCCAGACAATCAAGGAGGTGGATAGATGCTAAACCAAGTAGACGACAGAGTACTGGAAATCATAACCATCCTCGTGGTAATGATGACCATTTTCGTTTGCATATGTTATGCGGCCATCTTCCGTAACCCTTATGTGACCTTCAACCCTTTCAAGCCGCCGACGGCGACCCCATGGGGAATGGCCAAGGGGCCTCCGCCCACCTTCCCGCCTACCTGGACGCCTACTATCACCGACACCCCAAGGGATACGCCTACGGTGACCAATACGCCTACGGTGACCAATACGCCCACGCCCACAGGCACCAATACGCCTACACCCACCAACACGCCCACCGTGACCCCGACCAGACCGCCTACAGTGCCCCCCACTGCTACGCCACTGCCTACTGCGACGCCCGCCCCACGTTACAGGATCACCAAATATGAACCCATCTCGTATTGTGGCTATACCGAATTTCGGTTCAACGTCAAGGATTCTCGCGGTGCAGGCAAGAGAGATATGACAATTCACATCTGGACCGACTGGGGTTTCGATGCTTATGTGACCACTGACCCCATAGGAGGTGCTAAAAAGACCATAGGGGAAGATTTCTTCGATTCAGTGTGGCACATCGAGTTGATAGAGAACGGGCAGGTGGCCGATCAGCTTGACTTGGTAACCACATCTGGCTGTAAGGATCCTGAAGACTCTAAAAAAGATGATTATACCGTGTGGACTATCCACTGGCAAGAGAATCCCTAGCCCTCGGCGTAAGCTCTGTTGGAGCAAAGGCCACCTGGGAGGGTTAGGATGGGGCCGGATCTTGAGTATACGTTGGGAGACTGAATGTGCCCAAAATAGCTATTAGCGGTAAGGGCGGAGTAGGCAAGACGACTTTGGCCGGGTTGCTGGCCCACATCTATGCCGGCCAGGGCCAGAAAGTGCTGGCCATTGATGCCGACCCTGCTTCCAACCTGGCCTCGGCTTTGGGTTTCCCTGAAGAACTGGCGGCCCAGATCACGCCCATTGCCGAGATGGAGGACTTCATCGCTGAACGCACGGAGTCTAAGCCCGGCACCTTCGGTGGGTTCTTCAAGATGAACCCCAAAGTGGATGATATACCTGATCGCTTTGCCGTCACCCACCGTGGGATCAAGCTTCTGGTCATGGGCACCATTGACCGCGGTGGCTCCGGCTGTGTCTGCCCTGAGAGCGTGCTTCTCAAGAACCTGGTCACCCATCTCTTGTTGGGGCGCGATGAGGTGCTGATCATGGACATGGAAGCTGGCATCGAGCATCTAGGACGCGCCACAGCGCAGGCTGTGGATGCCTTCATCATCGTCGTCGAGCCGGGGAAGCGGAGCTTGCAGACGGCCAGAGCGATCGAGAAGTTGGCTGGCGATATCGGTATCAAGCAGATATACGTCGTCGGCAACAAAGTGCGAGATCAGGCCGACCGCGACTTTGTCCTCGAGAACCTGCCCGATTTCCGGGTGGTCGGTTTTATCTCTAATAGTCCCCAGGCTATTGAAGCTGACCGCCGAGGCATCTCGGTTTTCGATCTGGATGCCACTGTGGTCGAAGAAGCCAAAGCTATCGCCGGCAAATTAAGAGACGAGGGATAAAGGTGTAGTACCAGGCTGGTCATCGCATCCTGGGTGTAGGAGGCAGGCAAATGGAAAACCCAATGGGGCAAAGAGGTTCTTCCACTGTGACGAACTATCCGGTGAGAAGGCGGGTCAAAACGGGCATTGTCGGCCTGGACGAGATGCTCTCAGGTGGACTGTTCGAAGGTTCTATCACCCTGGTTAGAGGGGCTCCAGGGATGGGGAAAACCACTTTGGGGATGCAGTTTCTCTACTCCGGTATTACCGATGAGGATGAACGCGGCCTTCTGGTAAACTTTGAAGAGTTCCCTCTTTCTTTACACCGCGATGCCCTTTCCTTTGGCTGGAACCTGCGCAAATTGGAGAAAGAAGAAAAGCTGCGTCTCATTTTTACCTCTCCGCGCATCTTCCTGTCCAGCTTGCAATCGCCTGCAAGTCCCCTTAACCGCACCATTCAGGAGTGGGATGTCCGGCGCGTGGTCCTTGATAGCATTTCCCATTTCACTCGTATAACCAGAGACCCCAGAGAACTGCGTGAGATCTATAATAACGTCATTAACGGCCTGAACCGGGAGGAAATAACCACTATTCTGACCAGCGAGGACAGCGGCACCAGTTTATCAACTGAGGAGAGGGGACGACTCTCCTTCATCGTGGATAACATCATCCTCATGCGTTACGTGGAGATTAACAGCGCCATGCAAAGAGCGATACTGGTGCTTAAAACACGCGGCAGCGACCATGCCAGGGAGATAAGACGTTTTGAACTCCGAGAGGGGGGCATAGTCGTGGGAACCAGGTTCGAGGGGCGAGAAGCTTTGCTGAGCGGTAGCCCCCGGTCAATAGGACATGGGCGATGAGAGACCAAGGGACCTGAAAAAACTAAGTATCCCAAAAAGCCGCGGATGGAATTCGTTGTCTGAAACTGAAAAAGCCCTATAGGGCCTAGTTCAGTGCCTGAGGGCACTTCTCAGTTTCAGCCAAGGATTTCCAATCCTTGGGCTCAGTTGATGCCACGGAGTCTTTCCACAATCCCCTCGATGCGATGTGCTGCCTCCCCGATGGCCTCCAGGGAAATGAGGATGTCCTGAGGGATACCCCTGTTACCTTCAAGTCTCTCTTGTAACGATTGGGCGTGCCGGACAATGCTGGCCAGAGAGTCGTTGATTTCACCGCTCAGGGTGATGACCATATTGGCGATGGTTGCCGTCTTCTCTGCCTCGATCACCTTCTCTTGCAGTTTCTTTATGCGCAACTGTGCCCTGATCCTGGCCAGTAGTTCATGGGCATCAAAGGGTTTGGTCAGATAGTCGTCGGCCCCTACCTTGAGACCAGCGATCTTCTCCACCGTGTCTCTCCTGGCAGTGAGCATAATAATGCTCAGGCTGGTGAAGCGCGGGTCCTGGCGTAGACGGCGGCATATCTCATAGCCATCTATGTCCGGTAGCATCAGGTCCAGAACCAGCAAATCCACATCCTCTTCTTCGGAGGAAAGTTTCTCCAGGCATTCCTCACCACCGTAGGCATAGAGAACTTCATACTTCTCTCCCTCCAATAGCCCACCGAGCATTTCAACTGTGTCGGGATCATCGTCAACCAACATGATCCTCTGTTTCATAGTCTTCTCTTTCTTGAAATCTCTTCGAGTTCGCTGGAGTCAAGGCTTTGCCGGTTCTCTGACCTAAAAACCTGCCTAAAGGCTCGAGTCCAATGTCTTTACTCATTCCTCGTTAGAGAGTCCACTTATGACCCTGTCAATGGGATAAGCAGTCATAATGCGGATCGTCTGTTTGAAGCCCAGTTTCTTCAGCAAATCCAGGTTGCCGGCTGCGACCACGGACAGGTTGTTGGCTCCCTTGGCCTTGAACCTCTTGGCAATCTCACTAACCAGAGCTGTCCCGATACCGCGGCGCTGACAGTCGGGATGCACTGACACGACGCTAACTATAGCCCTCGACCCGTCGAAGACTCCTCTGATGAGTCCTACCGCACGGCCATCCTCCTCAGCGACGAGGAATTCGGCCGCATCGCAGTCGCAGACCCGCAACATGGCCTCAGGGCCATCTATCTCCGGATGTCCAAACTGCAAGTTGGCCTTCAGGACCTCCACCAATTGGTCACAATCGGCGGGCACGAAATCTCTGATCAGCATCTGGCCCCCCTCCTACTTGTTAATTCCTTTGAACTGTCGAGCGCTCTTCGACTGTACCAGCTTTTGGCACCCTTGACAATGCAATACCGCCTGTGCCCTAATAGTGGCGCCTCAGCCTACCCCCCACTCGCTTCCTGAGCAGGCTCAATGGCATACAGAATCGTCATCAACCTCTCGTAGTCGTGCTTGAGAAGCGAGGCCAGCTCATGGGCTGTTCGCTCCAACCATTCGGCGTCCCCTCCCCGCTGGCGGTAGGCCTCCCGCACGTGGGCGGCAACGAGCTGTTCGGCTGACACCTCACCGGGGGCTGAAAGGAGCAAGCGTAGATAATAGAGCCGTTGGCTAAAAGCTTTCACTTCTTCAGGCGCGCACTGGTAGACAGAGTGGTGCAAAGGCGGCGGCTGGGGCGGCAGGTGCTGATGAATGACGCCGTCCTCGACCCAGCCCACCAGAATGACGTTGAACTCGGTGTGCAGAATACGCCGGAGCTGCGGATGTTCGTCATAGATGGCCTCGTCGAAAACCTCCTCGGTACTGCGGCGCACGACCCGGCGGCCCGGCTCGGGGCTGGTGGTGGTCCCATAACTGACGACGCCATAGGCGTAATCGGCACCTCCCACCTGAACTTTGACCAGACTGCCCAAGGCCGGTGGCCGGTTCAGTTCCTCACTCTCAGCTACAAAGCCGATGGTAGTCGTCTCGATGATCTCGCCGATTTTCATTGTTCGGTTCGCTCCCTTGGATGCGCACTTATCGCAGTTTCAAGATTGGCGGGGCTGTTATCCGGTGGCTGGTTTGAAGGAAAAGCGGGCCTTGGCAATGGGCACCCCACGGACCTCGATTTCATCCAGAACATTGGTTCCCAATCCCATGGCCCTGGCCAGAGTCAGGTGATTGTGGCCATGCAGGAAGGGTGTCGTCGGCCATTCGGTCGTGGGATCAAAACCCATCACGGCCGTAGCCACGGCATCGGTGCAGACCGGGTTCTTGCCGGCCACTAACAACCCTGGCGAGACGGGCGCGACGGAGGCGATCCACGGTCCCTCACCCCCTTCAACGGTCATGATCCCGTCTATGAGGGCAAAGTCAATGGGACTGGCGCGGTTGATGTCCACGATAACGCCTGGCACCCGCGTCACTGACTCCTCTGCCGAGCCGTGCATGGCAGCACGAGGGGCCAGGTTCCCCTCAACGTGATAGAATCGCTCTGGAGTACAGCCGATCTGGTTCTTGAGCGAGAGGGTCACCCCAGCGTTGTAGTGGCACTTCATTTTGGCTACCGAGATGAAGGTGTCCACCCTCTCGAGGATACGGTTGAGGGGGAAACTGTTGTAAACGAAAGCTCTGGCTCCCACCGGCATCACGATAAAGTCTGAGAAGGGGGCTTCCGCGTTGAGGTCAACCAACTCTGCCCCCAAGTCTTGGGCTACGGGCTCGTACCCGCAGACGGTGAAGGCATCCATTCCCCAGGCTTCGACGATGTACAGTGGGCCTGCCCCAGCCTGGCGCAGAACCATGCCCAGCGCCCGGACCACTTCGGGGTGAGTGGCAGAGGCTTCGGCCAGCGAGCGTCCCGGCAGCGGTTGAGTGGAGGCCCCGCCGGTGAGGTTGACTTTGATGGCCACGCTGCCCCCCGGCTTGATGATGTCTTGCAGCCCACCCAGGTCCTCTATCAAGGCGCGCACCTGCTGTTCGACCAGGTTACGGTCGTAGCTGGCGCAACGGGCAATAGCCACCCGGGGGCGTGGAACAGGCATGGCTGTCGAGGTGTCCACAGAAGTGGCGATGGGGCTGGGTGCAGACATGGGCCCCTTCGTCGGGCTCAGGGCAGGTATATCCGTCGGAATGGGCGTGGCCGTCGAGGTGCCCGTCGCCGTGGCCCTTGCCGTAGGAGTACCTGTCGGCGTGCTGGTGGGACGGGGCGCGGACGTAGGTGTGGCCGTTGGAGTCGGAGTGGGGCCAGGGGTCGGCCTGCAGCGTGCGGCCAGGAGGGCCATGAGGCTCGCCAGGCCGGCCACGAACTGTCGGCGGCTGATGGGTCTGCTCAGCGCATCAGCTTTACCCTTAAGGTGCTCCTCTGTCTTTGCCATCAGAGTCTCCCCGGCCGTTTCACGATAGTGGTCAATTGTTACCGGTGTCTCAGGCTAATCTTCCACTTTTCTGACTCGCAATCGAAAGCCCTCAGCGTCTATCACCCGTACTTTTTCGCCCTTTTGTGCTGTACCCTCCTCAAGTATAGCCTTCCAGTGCTCGCCCCGCAGGAAAACCGTCCCCTCGGGTGTGAGGTCTGTCCGTGCCTCGGCTATCTGACCGATCAGTCCCTCGCGCCCGGTGGTGACGTGCCACTTCTGGGCCCGCAGGGCCTTGGTCACCACGAAAGCGAAGAAGGCCCCCGTAGCCAGGGACACGCTGAAGATCAGGCCTTTGGAGACGGCGTAATAAGGTGAGTTGAAGAGGATAAGAGCGCCCAGAGCAAAGGTGACGATGCCACCTGCCGTGAGGACGCCGTGGGTGGGAGCCTTGATGTCCAGGACGAAAAGGACGAAGGCCAGGGCGATCAGGGCCAAACCCATGTAGTTGACCGAAAGCACCTGGAAAGCGTAGAGGGACAGGAGCAGACAGATGGCTCCGACGATGCCCGCCACATAGCCGCCAGGGCTGGAGAGTTCGAAGATCAAGCCATTGACACCTAACGTCAAGAGGATAAAGGCCACGTTGGGGTTGATCAGGATAGACAGGAGTTGCTCGATGAAGGTCATGGGGATGTGAGTGACGGTGGCCTCACGAGTATGCAGAGTGAACTCCTGGGTGCCTACCACCACCTCGCGCCCTTCCAACTGGGCCAGCAAGTCATCCAGGTCGTCCGCTATCAGATCGATGACACCTTTCTCTAGAGCCTCCTCTTCGGTGGCCACCAGGCTCTCGCGCACCGCTTTCTCGGCCCACTTGGCTGCTTCCTCGCCCCGCCTTTGGGCAAAGTTCTTGGCTTGCCCGGCCAGGGTGTTGACCAGCTTCTCCTTCAAGGTCTCGGGCAGTTCCTGGCCTTGTCCGGCAACGGGAGCTGCAGCCCCGATGGTGGTTTTGGGAGCCATGGCTGCCACGTGAGCAGCCAAGGTAATGTAAGTGCCGGCTGAGGCGGCCAGGCCGCCGCGTGGCCAGATGAAGATCACCACCGGCACGCGGGCATTTTCAAAGCGCTGCATGATCTTCAAAGTGGCCCCAGCATCACCGCCAGGCGTATTCAACTGAATGATCACGCAACTGGCCCCATCTTGCTCAGCCGTCTTAATGCCCCGGTCGAAATAGTCAAAGGTGGCCGTGGAGATCGCCCCGTCAAAGGTCAACACGTCCACGTGAGGGGTGCCTTGAGCCACCCCATCGGACACAATAGACAGAGATACCAGAAGAACGGTAAACACCCACCTCAGAAGCCTGATTCTTTTCATTTCCCCCACCTTTACCGCTACGCTAAATCAAGTTGGCTTTGACCAGAATATGCCATACAAACGCATACTGGCGAGCCGCCTTTTCAATTTCACGGATTCGGTCGCTGATGCGCACGGCCAATCTCCCTCAGATCGGTCAGCATGGCCTCAACGGTCTCAATCCCATCCAATGCCATTTCCCAATCCCAGAAATCTGATTCGACCTCAAACGAGTAGCCATGTTCCTTAACCATGCGACGAGCTTTGAACTCGGGAAACGACATCCCGTATTTGCGACGTAGCGTTCGATCTGTGAGTTGGTAACGGTTAAGCCGTCGGATCATCTCGTTTTCCAGCAACCGTTCAAGCGCGCTGTTGGTATCATGCTCCGGCTCCAATTGGGTAATTAGATGGACAATCTGCTCAGATAGCACTCCCATGTTTAACCTCCTATCATTGTTACGTCGCCCGTTCACCTGACCCTGCCATTCTAACTATACCGCACTGGCAATTATTATATCTCATTTCCACTCCAAATACAAGAGAAAGGCCGGACGCTTCATCTCGTCCGGCCTTCTCCACCAGGTTCGAGCAGCCAGATCTGACAGGTTTCGTAACAAAACCTGTAATGCTCTGAGCCCCGTCCCTGGGGTGGCTAACACACGTTGCCAAGCGTTGAACTCGTCCAGACGCCCCCGAGAGCGGTAGCTGTGAGCAAGACGACAGTCAGAGGAACTTGTGGCGACCTACTTAGCCTGTTTTCCGCACTTTTGAAAATCGTGACGGTAGCAGCACAGATCATAGCCAAATCGCAGGAAGGAGTGAGGGGCAACTGTTCTCAGTAAGCACCCCAGGGGGAGCTTGGACGGCGGAGCGTGAATCTGTGTCTTTTCTTAAGGAAAATCTCCACCTCAGAAAGGCCGGGCAAACCGGCCCGGCCGCTCAAGCGGGTGCAATTCATGGCGGCTACAGCATTGGCAAAGATGGCCGTGCGCTCCAGCTCCCACCCTTGTAGCAACCCGTAGAGGAAAGCGCCGTGAAAAGCGTCGCCTGCCCCGGTGGTGTCCACCACGTCCACCTGGAAACCGGGCACATGGATAACTTGATCCTTCCACAGACACAGGCAGCCCTCCGCGCCGAGGGTGACGACCACAATCTCTGGTCCCATCTCCAACAGTCTGCGGCTAGCCCGCATCTGATCCTTATGACCGGTGTACGCCGGTGGGAAGCGCTCAGAGGCTATGAGGACGTCAACCAGAGGGAGCAATTCGTCCAGCCTGGGCCGTGGCCGATTGGCATCGAAAGAAACCTTGACCCCGTCGGCATAGGCCCAGCGGGCGGCGGTGACAGCCGCGTCCATGAGATAGCCATCCAGATGCAGATAGCGGGCCAAGGAGATGTAGGTCCGATCGGCCTCGTCCAGCACCAACTCGCCTGTCGCCCGGCGGCAGAGGATGCTACGCCGTCCAGTGCCTGCCTCAACCAGCACGATGCAAATCTGCGAGCGGGCACTGGCCTGCACCCGCAGTCGGCTGAGATCCACCCCTTCCTGCTCGAACTCTCCTTTGAGGAACGCGCCTCCCTCATCCTCGCCCAGCACCCCGATGTAGCCCGTGCGGGCTCCCAGCCGGGCCAGGGCCACCAGAGCGGTGGAGACGGGCCCGCCGCCGCTTTTGGCGAAGTCGCTCAGACTCACGGTGTCTACATCGAACTCGGGCCGACCAGGCACGATGCCCAGGTAGTCTAGCGAGCAGTAACCCACCCAACAACGTCCATTCTTTCCCCCTAATAGTCTAGCGAAGCTTCGCCGTTCGGCTGAGCCCTCGGCCTGAGCTCGGGCCGAAGGCTCACGACGAGGCCTCAAACCGACAAGAGAAATAGGACACGGATTAACACGGAACTTTTTCCTTAATTACTCGGTGTTTGTCCGTGTTCGTCCGTGTCCAACGTCTTGATTCATTTGTAAGAATTCTGGCGGTCAGGGAGATCAACCCCAACCACGCTTCCTGTTTGTAGATGCCGAACCTCCCAAAGAGGGTATCGGCCAACAGAGACCAAAATGGGTCACAATCCCAGGTCCAACTATTTGACTTCTCCCCCCTCTTTTCCCTCGCCTCCCTGAGAAGTTTGGCGGATCATCTGCATCAACTTGGCCTCGTCAATCATCGGCACTCCCAACTGCTGGGCTTTGCGGTACTTGGTGCCACCGGGGGCTTCGCCCACCAACAAATAATCCGTCTTGGCGGACACCGACCCGGTCACTTTGCCCCCGTGCTCCTGGATCAGAGCCGTGGCCGCCTCGCGGCTCATCGAAGGCAGAGTGCCGGTGATCACAAAGGTCAGCCCTGCCAGCGGCAACTCCTCTGCCGGTCGCTCCCGCCTCTCTTCGGCCAGCCGCACTCCAGCCCGCCGCAGCTTCTCGATCAGTTCGCGGTGCCGTTCCCGTGAGAACCATTCCACGATGCTGCCCGCAATATGGGGGCCCAGGCCCTCGATGGTCTGCAGTTCTTCCTGGGTAGCAGCCATCAGTTCGTCAATGGATGAATAGTGCTCGGTCAGGAGTTCGGCTATAGTGCTTCCAACCCCACGGATGCCCAGGGCGGTAATGACTCGCGCCAGAGGTCGGCCCTTGGAGGCCTCGATAGCTGCCAACAGGTTATCGGTGGACTTTTCGGCAAAGCCTTCCAGAGTCAGGATGTCATCACGCTTCAGGAAATAGAAATCGGCCACGTCCTTGAGCAGCCCCTTGTCCACGAAAAGTTGGGCCGTCCGCGTGCCAAAGCCCTCAATGTCCATGGCCCCCCGGCTGACAAAGTATTCAATCCGGCGCACCAACTGGGCAGGACAGGCTGCGTTGACGCAGTAGACGGCTACTTCGTCTTCGGACTTGGTCACCGGCTCGCCGCAAGCGGGGCAACACTCCGGCATCCTGAAGGGCCGTTCCTGGCCAGTGCGCATCTCCACGATGGGTCCCACCACGTAGGGGATGACGTCGCCCGCCCGCTTGACAACCACGGTGTCGCCGAAGCGGATGTCCTTGCGGGCCATGTCTTCAAAGTTGTGCAAGGTGGCTTGTTTGATGGTCACCCCACCCAGCCTCACCGGCTCCAGCTTGGCATAGGGGTTCAAAGTGCCGGTGCGCCCCACATTGATGCCAATGTCCAGAATCTTAGTTATGGCCTCGCGGCCAGGGAACTTGAAAGCCAGCGCCCCCCGAGGCTCTCTGCCCACGAACCCCAGTGCAGCTTGAGTGCGCAGGTCGTTGATCTTGATTACCGCCCCGTCGGCCTCATAATTGAGGATATCCCGCCTTTTCATCCACTCCTGGCAGTAGGTGATGACCTCCTCCAGATCACCGAACCTGGCCACATCCTCGCACACCGGGAAGCCCATCTGCCGCAGATAAGCCAGCACTTCCCACTGGGTGGCCTTCTCCGCCCCCTCGGCGTCTACGATGGCGTAGCAGAAGATGTCCAAGGGACGGGCAGCAGCGATACGCGGGTCGAGTTGGCGCAGGGAACCGGCCGCGGCATTGCGCGGGTTAGCGAAGGTTTTCTCCCCGGCCTTCTCCTGGCGGCGGTTGAACTCCTCGAATTTGTCAATGGGCATGTAGGCCTCGCCGCGCACGACGAGCCGCGCCGGGGGCGGTCCATCGGGTGAGACGGGGATGCGCAGGGGCAGGCTCTTGACGGTCCGCAAGTTAGCCGTGATATCTTCCCCAACCTCCCCGTCTCCTCGTGTGACTCCCCGGACGAAGACGCCATCGAGGTAGTGCAGCACCACCGTCAGGCCGTCAATCTTGGGCTCGACCACGTATTCCAGCTCAGCGACGGTCACTCCTGTCGGCAGCAGCTTGCTGATACGCTCCAGCCAATCGTGCACCCCCTGGACCTCGGCGGTGCTGCCCAGGCTGAGAATGGGAGCCGGATGGCGCACTTTCTCGAATTTGTCCAGCGGCTCGCCCCCCACCCGCTGGGTCGGCGAATCAGGTGTGACCCATTCCGGGTGCGCCGCCTCCAACTCCTGGAGTTCCTGTACCAGGGCATCGTAGGCCGCGTCGGGGATGACGGGGTCGTCCAAGACGTAGTAGCGATAGCTGTGGTAATTGATCTGTCTGCGCAATTCCTCAATTCTTTTGGCGTCGTCAGTCATAAATCATCACCTCCTGTAGCGCAACAGTGCCGCTTTGAGATAGAATCCAGAGTCAGGTACCTTTGATTTCTACACCCATAGTTTACCACGAGTGGGGCATTTTCGCAATGCCAATGATCCCCCAGATTGGACCCGACTTTACAATCGGGGCGTAATCTGGTATGATTAGAGTGAGGATGAGACACAAATCCAACCCCTCGGGAGGTAAACTATGACCACCGCTTACGTCTACGATCCCATTTATCTGGAACATGACCTACCTGGTCATCCAGAAAACAAAAGGCGTTTGGAGAGGACCATGGCCCTTCTGGAGGAGCAGGGGATGCTGGAAAGGTTAACCGCATTGAAACCTTCCCCTATCTCGATGGAGCGGCTGCGACGAAACCACAGCCAGGGATACATTGACCAAGTGCGCCGGGTGTCTGAAAGGGGCGGAGGCCACCTGGACCCCGACACTTACACCAATTCTCGCTCCTACGATGCGGCGCTGGTGGCCGCCGGGGGGCTGGTGGACGCTGTGGAGGCGGTTCTGGATAGTCGGGCGGATAACGCCTTCGCCATGGTGCGACCGCCAGGCCACCACGCCATGACCAGTCGGGGGATGGGCTTTTGCCTTTTCAATAACGTGGCTGTGGCCGCCCGCTACGCTCGGGAGGAAAAGGGCCTGGAGCGAATCCTCATCGTTGATTTCGATGTCCATCATGGCAACGGCACCCAGGACTCATTCTATGAGGAATCATCCGTCCTTTATTTCTCTACCCACCAGTACCCCTACTACCCGGGCACTGGCCATTGGCGGGAGATCGGAAAAGGCGAGGGGCAAGGCTATACGGCCAATGTGCCCCTGCCCGGCGGGGTGGGCGATGAAGGCTTCCAGCGCATCTTCGACGAGTTCCTCTATCCTCTGGCGGAACGCTATCAACCTCAGTTGATTCTGGTCTCGGCGGGCTACGATTCCCACTGGGATGACCCTCTGGCTATGATGGGGCTGTCCATAACCGGTTACGCTCAACTGGCTCGCACCTTGAAAGCCATGGCCGACGATTTCTGTGGAGGTAAGATCGTCTTTACCCTGGAAGGTGGCTATCACCTGGAAGTCCTGTCCCACTCTATCCTTAACGCCCTGAAGGTGCTGTCGGGCGACGAAGACATCGTTGACCCTCTGGGCCCCTCTCCTCACCCTGAGCGTCCCATTGACGACCTGCTCATCCAGCTCAAAGGGCTACACCGACTGATGTAAGAAATGTAAGCCAGCCCTACCTCCTCGAGAGTGGGACGAATTAGCGGCTGAGAGAAAAACATCTTATGTGAACCTTTGGTTGACATTTTCGCTAAAAAGTTGCATAATATATTGTAAAGACCGGGTTGAGTGAAGAAGGAACATGGTAACGTTTGAGGAGTGCTTTTGGGAATCTCAGAATTTCCGGATAGGTGAACAACTCCTGCACTGCTTTTGCCGCTGCTGAGAGAGACCCGGAAGGAGAAGGGCCATGACTGAAATCAGCTTGCGAGCGTACTGCGATGAAGTCAAAGAGCTTATCAAAGCCGATTCTCACGACCAGGCCATCGCTGTTTGTCAGCACATCTTGCGCCTATATCCAAAATACCTTGAGGCATACCGCCTATTAGGTCAGGCCTGCCTGGAAAAGGGAATGCACAGTGAGGCAGAGGATTTTTTCAACCGTGTCCTGAGCGCTGATCCCGAAGACTTTATCGCTCATGTCGGGTTGAGTATAATCAGCGAGGAAAGGGACCTGGGCGAGGCCATCTGGCAAATGGAGCGGGCTTTCGAATTGGCTTCTGATAACGCAGAGGTCCGTAAGGAGCTGAGGCGTCTCTACGCGCGCCGTGATAAGGTGGAGAAACCAAGGCTAAAACCTACGCGGAGCGGGTTGGGCCGGCTTTATGCGAGGGGGGGACACCTACAGCAAGCCATTGAAGAGCTCAAAGGAGTGTTGGAGGAAGACGAGGGGAGGGTAGATATACAGGTTGCTTTGGCTGAAGCCCTGTGGCGCAATGGGCAAAGGCTGGAGGCTTCCGAGCTATGCTCGAGCATCTTGGAGAAACTGCCCAATTGTTTGAAGGCCAATCTGATCTGGGGGGAAGTCTGGTTCCATAGCGATAACGAAGAGCTTAAAGAGGAAGCGATAGCCAGACTGGCGATAGCGCAGGCTCTTGATCCAGAGAACACAGTTGCCCAAGAGTTGTTCGGTCATCTTTCCCCCCTCTCTCCTCAAGTCAAGGAAATCCCACGGCTCGAGGATGTGGCCGTGGCCCCCGAGGAAATGGTAGAAGAACCACCATCAGTTGCGGCTCCCGAGATCACACCTGTGGAGGAAGAAGCCCTTGATTGGCTGCGTCAGATACGGGAGAGAGCCCCAGAGCCAGTGGCTGAAGAACCAGAACTCGAGCCGATGATGGCGGAACCTGCTGCTGAGGTAACGGGGCCAGCGGAGGCTGAGGAAATCCCGGACTGGTTACGACAATTGAGGGGAATGCCTGAGGAGCCCAGCGTCGAAGGGGTGGAAGAGGCCCCTGCTTGGCCCCAGGCGGTGGAGGAAAAGATTGAAGAGCCCGCAGCCGTTCAGCCGCCAGAAATTGAGGAGGAAGGAGAGATCCCCGATTGGCTACGACGACTTAGGGGAAAAGCGATCGAGGAACCACCTCCGAGTGAGGAGATGGGCCCACCAATGGCCGAGGAAGAAGAGGAAGAGATTCCCGACTGGTTGAGGCAATTGAGGGAAGAGCTTGTCGAAGCTCAGCTATCAGAGCCGTCAACTCCGACGGAAGGACTCGGTGCCGAGGAAATAGAAGAAATACCAGCCTGGTTGAAAGAGGCGAGAGAGGCGGCGCCCGAAGGGGCAGACATAGGAGTAGAAGCGTTAGCTGAAGAAGTTCCCGCAGGCGAAGCGGCCGTACCGGAGGGTGAGGAGGCCCCAACCTGGCTCCGTGTGCCGCGCGAAGAGGGAGTTGAAGAACCCGTGCAGGCGATGGAGCCCCCAGAAATGCCGGAGGCCGAGGCAGCCCCGGTCGAGGAAGCGGCTCCTGTCGAAGAAAAGGAGATACCCGCCTGGCTGCGCATCCTGCGCGAGGAAGGACTGGAGGAACTGATTTTGGAAGAGGCCCCCGCTGAAGAAGTCGTGGCCGAGGCGGAGGTGCCGGAGGCCGAGGCAGCCCCGGTCGAGGAAGCGGCTCCTGTCGAAGAAGAAGAGATACCCGCCTGGCTGCGCATCCTGCGCGAGGAAGGACTGGAGGAGTTGATTTTGGAAGAGGCCCCCGCTGAAGAAGTCGTAGCCGAGGCGGAGGTGCCGGAGGCCGAGGCAGCCCCGGTCGAGGAAGCGGCTCCTGTCGAAGAAGAGGAGATACCCACCTGGCTGCGCATCCTGCGCGAGGAGGGGCTGGAAGAAGCGCCGATAGAGGAGGTTATAGCTGAAGCGGTAGAGACCCCAAAGGTGGAAAAGATCGAAAAAGTTCCTACCACCATTGCAGAGTACCAGGCTAGGCTGGAAATAAATCCCAATGACTACGACACCCGCCTTAGTTTGGCCCGTGCCTATCACAAAGAGGGCGACAGAGAAGCAGCCTTTGACCAGTATGACAAACTCATCTGCTCGGGCCGACTGCTCGAGATGGCGATCGAAGACCTGGAACGAGCGAGCCGGGAGGCCCCAGGCCAGTCTGCTGTATGGCATCTCCTGGGCGATGCCTATGTCAAGGCTGGTCGTCTACAAAAAGCCCTGGAGTCCTATCAGGAAGCCCTGGCAAGATTGTGAAAATGGTCTGCTCAACAGGGAGGTTGCGTGGAAAGAACGCTGGTTATCATCAAACCCGACGGTGTACAGCGTGGTCTAATCGGCCCTATCATCACCCGTTTGGAGAGGCGTGGCCTCAAGATCACGGCCATGAAGATGATTCAGATGGATTACAATCTGGCCAAGAGGCATTATGCTGTCCATGAGGGCAAACCCTTCTATGAGAAGCTGCTCGAATACATCACCTCAGCTCCGGTGGTAGTGATGGTCGTTGAGGGGAAAGAGGCTATTGAAGTCGTGCGTTGGACGATGGGAGCCACCAACCCGATGGAGGCCGCACCGGGCACTATTCGCGCCGACTATGGTCTGGAGATTGGGCGCAACCTGGTGCATGGCTCCGATGGGGCAGAGACCGCAGCTTTTGAGATCCCCCTCTTCTTTAACGAGGACGAGATTTTCTCCTACAGGAGAGATACAGATCGCTGGATTTTCGAGAGACCAGTGGTTACCTCCAGTGACTAGTACAGGAGTTATCTGACTTGGAGCCCTGACAATCCAGCATATCGGTGAAGAAAGGGCTTATCCAGGTGGCCCTGGGCCAGCGCAAGGCTGACCTCTACATTCAGAATGGCCACCTGGTTAACGTTTACTCAGGCGAAATACTGGAAGGGCATAACATCGCCGTCGGCGACTAGCACATCGCCTATGCAGGTCGAGGTTGATCACCAGGCTGGCCGCCTGCAAATTGACCCCCACGCCCACGTGGACTTCTGGGCTAATCCCCTGGCTTTGACCCCGCACTTACTGGCCAGCGGCACCACGGCCGCCATGGCCGATCCCCATGATATCGTTGGAGCAGTGGGTCTGGTGGGCCTGGAACTGCTCATCGAGATAACCAAGGGTCTGCCTCTAAAGTTCTCCCGACTGGAAGAGCCCCTCAGATATCCTCGAGCACGGCTATTATGGACCATCTGGTCTGCCTGGCCATCGAATTAGGCGTACCTCCCATCACAGCCATCCAAATCAGGATATTCTGAAGATCAGCTTGTTGAACAGAGATAACTCAGGCTTTGTGACCGCTTTCTTAACTGGGTTCGGGGCAAAAGTTGGTGGGTTGGCCGCCAGTGTGGCTCATGAACTGCACAAGCCCATGGTCGTCGGCTGCCGGGAGGACGACATGGTGGCTGCGCTGCGACGCGTGAGGGAGCTGGGAGGGGGGATGGTTTTGATACACGAGGGACAGGTGCTGGCGGAGATACCTCTGCCTATCGGCGGCCTGATGTCGGCTGGTTCTTTGGAGGACGTCGCCGCCCAAATGGGGGCCATGAAGGCTGTCTTGAGGGAGATGGGTTGTCCCCTGGAAGATCCTGTCTTTACCCTTGGCTTTTTGAGCTTCTCGGCTCTTCCCTGGACACGGCTGACTCCCAGCGGACTCTTTGACGTCAAAAATCGCGAGATATTCTACCAGTAAGGGAAAGCGCTAAGGGCTGACGAACTCAAGAGGGTCACGCAACTGACTGCCCTCCCTGATCTCAAAATGCAAGTGAGAGCCTGTCGAATGGCCGGTATTGCCCATCAGGCCGATCAGTTTGCCTTTGGGAACATCTTGGCCAACATTGACTTTGATGACGCTGAGATGAGCATAGAGAGTCTGAAATCCATTGCCGTGGTTGACGATAACCACCTTACCGTATCCGCCTTCTTTCCAACCGGCAACGACCACGTGGCCTGAGTCGGCGGCGTAAATAGGGGTGCCCTCAGAGTGAGCGATGTCCACGGCGTGGTGACAATGCCACGACCGCTGGGTGATACGGCCTCTGGTTGGCCATCTAAACTCCCCCGTGCCAGACAAAGCCCCTGGAGGGAGGCTCCCGCCATAATCGTATATGCTCTCCGTCACAGACTGGCAATTACTGAGGAGCACCTCCGTTAGACTGTAAAAGATATTGCTCAGTTGAGAACCGAGGTAGGACAAAGCGGCGATGGCAACGATAGCCACCAAAGCCAGGATGATCGCGTATTCCAGCGTTCCTTGACCTTTCTCGTCCATTGGAAGACATCCCTATGCCCGATCCCACGCGTTCTGACCCCTCAGCCCGTATTCTACCCTTAAATTCGCATTTGACAATAGGCCAATCAACGTGTTCCACAAGGTGTATTCTATGCTGACGCGGTGTGGCTGGCGTTGGAGGCAGGATGCGGCGGCTGGTGCAAGTGTTACGGCGAGGAGAATCAAATCCGGGTTGATTCGACCTCTGGCTCAGATTCCGAGCCAGGTACAAATTCTTCTGAGAGGAATGCAGGTCCGGCCCCACAGTAGGGGCAGATGTTCCACTTAAGATGCAACAGACGGCGGCAATTGGGACACGATTTCTTGAGCCTGGTGTGGCAGTCAGGACAGATAATGAAATCAGGCTGGATTTTCCGTTTGCAGCCGGGACAGACCAGGCGTTCCTCGATATCTTGAAGTAGCGCTTCCTCTTCCAAAGAACGTTCGTACGCCTCTACCAGGGTTTCCTGGGGGCGCAGGATAAAATAGAATAAAAGCCCCGGCAGGTTGAAAACCATAACCATGAGGGTGGCCAGAAGTTGGGCAAAGATGTCTCTGGACCGCGAGCGGACATCGCGGAAAGTCCAGATGACCAAGCTGACCCAAAAGGCCAAAAAGAAAGCGCCTAACAGAGCGACAATGACTTGAAGAATCACACCAATATTGACTTGCATATTTGACAGTGCTCCCCTTTTCAACGGCATGATGCTTGCAGTATGCCCGACATGGGGCACACCCTGCAAACTGGGGGCTATTATATCATTTTATCTCGTTTTTGTCACTTTGGGGGATGGAGAGAGGGGAAAGGCGAAACTTTGGTCTGTCCACCTGGGCGAGTTATCCTCTCTAGGTGAATCAACAGGATAGAGATGTCAGTGGGGTTGACGCCGTGGATACGCGAGGCCTGGCCCACATTGATGGGGCGGAATCTCATCAGTTTCTCCCTGGCCTCGTTGCATAACCCTACCACCCTTGTGTAATCGAAACCCTGGGGGATGCGCCGTTCCTCCAGCCGCTTCATCCGCTCCACCTGGCGACGCTGTTTCTCGATGTACCCCGTGTACTTGACCTCAATGATGACCTGCTGGATAACCTCAGGAGACAGGGAATAAGGGGCAGGGGATAGGGCTTCGATGAGGTCGTAAGTCACTTCAGGCCGGCGCAGGAAGTGCAAAGCATTAACGCCGTCCTCCAATGGCTCCAGTCCAAAGTCGGCCAGCCTGGCGTTGACCTCGGCCGTCGGCTTGAGCCACGTATCCCTCAGACGTTCCAATTCCCTCTCAACAGCCTGCCGCTTTTGCTCCACCGCCTCGTACCTCTCCCACGACAGAAGCCCCACCTCGTAGCCGATGGGCGACAGGCGCAGGTCGGCGTTGTCCTGGCGTAAGAGGAGACGATACTCGGCCCGCGAGGTCAGGATGCGATAAGGTTCATCAACCTCCTTGGTGATCAGGTCATCAATGAGCACGCCAATGTAGGCCCTATCCCGGCTGAGGATGATGGGTTCTCTCCCCTGCACCTTGCGGGCAGCGTTGATCCCGGCCATGATCCCTTGCGCCGCCGCTTCCTCGTAACCCGAAGTGCCATTGATCTGACCGGCGTGGAACAGCCCCTCTACCAGCTTAGTTTCCAGTGAAGGGATGAGCTGGCTGGAAGGCACATAGTCGTATTCGATGGCGTAGCCAGCCCGCATGATCTCTGCCTGGCGGGTGGCGGGGATGCTGTGCAGCATAGCCAGTTGCACGTCTTCAGGCAGGCCGGTGAAGAAACCCTGCACGTAGACTTCCCCCGTGGCCCAACCCTCTGGCTCCAGAAACAGTTGGTGCGATTCCTTGTAGGCGAAACGCACCACCTTCTCCTCGAAGGAGGGGCAGTAGCGGGGCCCCACGGTATCTATGGCCCCAGGAGCAATGGGGGAGCGATGCAAGTTCTGGCGCACGATGCGGTGGGTCTCAGCGTTGGTGTGGACCAGGTAACAGGGCAACTGCGGCCGCCAGTCCCTTTGCTCAGGGATGGGGTAAACAGGGTTGGGTGGTTGGCGCAGGAATTGGGGAATTGGGAATTGGAAATTGGGAATTGGAAATTGGAAATATAGCGGCGTATCGCTCCCCAGCTGCGGAACCGTTTGCGAGAAATCAATGGTACGCGCGTCAATGCGCGGCGGGGTGTTGGTCTGCAAGCGGCCCAGGGTAAAGCCCAGTTCGCGCAGGGAGGCGGACAGGCCCGTAGCCGGGAATTCACCTGCTCGCCCGGCGGGCCAGGTGTGTTCACCGCTGAGGATATGCCCAGCCAGGAAGGTGCCAGTGGTCAGGATCACCGTTCGTCCGTGGTAGACCTGTCCTGTGTTGGTGGCAACCCCTCTCACCCGATCTCCCTCGACCAGAACCTTCTCCACCATAGCCTGCTTGAGGTGAAGGTTGGGCGTGCTTTCCAGGGTGTGTTTCATGGAGAGGGAATAGAGGCGCTTGTCGGCCTGAGCGCGCAGGGCCTGGACGGCCGGTCCCTTCGATGAATTAAGCAGGCGAATCTGGATAAAGGTGCGATCAATGTTGCGGGCCATCTCACCGCCCAGGGCGTCAATCTCCCGCACCAGATGGCCTTTGGCTGGCCCACCGATGGAAGGGTTGCAGGGCATCTGGGCTATCAGGTCCAGGTTCATGGTCAGCAGGAGCGTCCTCGCTCCCATGCGCGCCGCAGCCAGGGCCGCTTCGCAACCAGCGTGCCCGGCCCCGACGACAATGACGTCGTACACAGTTCACCTCCCTCACCCCCAGCCCCCTCTCCCAAACCCTGGGCGAGGGGAGATAAAAGAGTGAGGCCGGGGATCAAATCCGGCCTCGAACGGTTGGAGAAGCCTGGGGTCCACCAGTGCCCCCGACTGGACTCGAACCAGCACGCCCTCGCGGGCACAGGTCCTCAACCTGCTGCGTATACCTATTCCGCCACAGGGGCACTTTTTATATATTATAACCCCTATTGACCCCCTTGTCAACTTCCATTTCCGGCCAGTCTTCTCTCCCCCGAAGGCAGTCATCAAACAGGCGGAAGCTCCCGGGGCGCAGTGTACATGGCGACAATGTTCGCCAAGGGGGTGTCCGCCTGGATGTAATGGGCCGAAGCGCAGATGTACCCCCCCGACCCAGCACCCGGCAGCGTTCCTGTACCTCGGCCTGCACCTCCTGATCGGGGATCAGGCTGGCCAGGATGATGGTACGGAAGACACAGCCCACGCGCCGGGCCCACCACTTATGCAGCATGGCGATAGCGCGTTTGGCGTTGGCTTCCCGCTGAGCCAGGGGGTTCAGTTGCGCGATGGGAAAGTCGTGTTCGATGTAGCAAGTCACGGCTGCGCTCCTCTCCTCGGCTCGAGTATCGCGCGCAGCCGGGCTGGGTCAATCGCTGGGTCACTGCGGGCAGCCAGGATGAGGCTGGCCCGCGCCGACTTTTCGGCAAGCGACTGGACTACCCGCCCGGGCAAGGCGATCAAATCAACGTGCGTCAGCAAGTAGTCGGCAACGACCACATCGCTCAACAGCAAAGCGGCCAGCTTCTCCTCAAACGCGGCGAGGTCGGCCCGGCTCAACCGCCCAACGGTACGCCGGATGAGACTTTGTTCGATCGTCAACAGCCGTCCCCGGATGAGGGAGGGGTAACGCAGTCCGGCCGTGGCCCAATCGGTAAGGATATGGTCGTATGGTCCGGCCTTCGCCACTTGTGAACTGACCCCGGCCGCAACCACATCGGGGCACACCAGATTGTACGCCTCGCTGCTGATAACCACAGCTGGACGCACCTTGCCGCCAGTCAGGTCGCTGTACTCATAAGGCACAGCAATCACATCACCGCGACGGTACGGCATGGTTCACCTCATTGGCGATCCAGTCTTCTGGCATGGCGTCCCAGTCTTCGCGCATGGTTGCCACAGAAAACCAGTAGTCCTTGAGCGGCGAGGCATCGTCAAGCTCGAACAGCAAATCCAAAGCTTGTGTGACGATAGTCTCTTCTGTTGCGCCGCGCGCCTGCGCCATCTCGCGTAGTTTTTGGACTACATTCTCTGCCAGGGTCAGATGTACTTCCATTGTCTCCGTTCTCATTTTAACTCTCCTTCTTCCTTCAGAGAAGGCGGTAGCGGGCACGATCCAGCTTATCTCCGCCATAGCCTGAGCACCGGCACCAGGCATTCGACGAAAGACAGCCCGCCGTGGGCTGTGCAACGGTCGTTGGGGGCTGGCCGAGCCCCAGCGGGCGTTATCCGGCTGAAGCCTCGACTCCAACGCCCTTATTTAAAAGGTATTGACCTTAGCCCCAGAAGCGGCGGTCAGACCGGCGGAAGCTCCCGGGGCGCAGTGTACATGGCGACAATGTTCGCCAAGAGGATGTCCGCCTGGATGTAATGGGCTGAAGCGCAGATGTAGCCCCCGCCCCGACCCAGCACCCGGCAGCGTTCCTGTACCTCGGCCTGCACCTCCTGGGGCGTGCCCCTGGGCAGAGTCTGTTGGATGTCAATGGCCCCATAGAACGACAGCCGGCCACCGAACTCCCTCTTGATGCGGGCTGCGTCCATGCCGGCCGCCCGGGGCTGCAAGGGGTTGAGCACGTCAATACCCATCTCGTCGGCCAGGGCTCCGATGAGCGGCAGTCAACACCCAGTAGACGCAGGACATCCCCATCGTCATCTGTACCCAGATAGCGGCACAGCGTCGCCCACACCTCGGGCACGGCCCAGAAATCGAAAGGTGCCCGGTCTGGTTCCTCGTGTCGCAGGGCCATGTCCACCCACTGGCGGGGGGCTATGGACGCTGCTTCAGGCCGTCCATAATGCGCCTGAAAAAAACGCGCTTCGGCGGGCGAGGTCAAAACTTGGTTCATAGTTGTTGCCACACTGACCTTACGACTGGACGCAGCCCAGCAGACGCAGTTTGGTCACCCGCGGGTCTATGATGACCTCGTCGGCCTCAAAGTCCAGCTTCATCCGCCACTTCTGGAGGGTCGCCGCGCCGATGATCACCGGCTCGGAGAGTCCCGGAATTAACATGAACTCGTCCGAGAACCGATACCCATCGAAGTAGAAATTGAGGCTCACCCTTTCCGTAGCGATCAGCTTTTCTTCCTCCTTAGCCGTACTAAAGTCCATCGGCTCAGGAAGTGACAATACGACTTCCAACTTTTCCGCCAGTTCGGGTTGAATGCATGAATAGGTAGCTCCCGAATCGAAAATGGCCACGATCATTTGCTCGCCTCTGGAGCCAGCCAATCTGATCTCTTTCTGAATGACTGCCATATCTTCTCTCCCAAAGAGCCAGCCCACCGTCGTAACTTCACAAAAGGGCATACAGTTAATTATACAGACAGTAGGAAAGGTTGTCAAGAGAATCAGGGCCTTTGGGTGCCCAGGATCCACTGCTTGTAGATAGCATCAAGGTCCCGCCCTGAAACGGATTCCGCCACCCTCAGGAAACTTTCGGGGGTGGCGATTTTGTATTTGTGTTGGCGCAGGTATTCCCTCATGATAGCAAAGTAGGTCTCATCGCCCACCTCCTGGCGCAGGGCGTGGAAGAAAAGAAGCCCCTTGCCATAGACGATGGGACTATAGTCCTCCTTGGAGAAAGCAGCCACCGGCTGAGCGACCACAGCGTCGCGCCCTTCCTCAACGAGCTGCCGGTAAGGGTCCTCAAAGTAGTGAGCCAGGATAAACTGGGCCTCCTGTGGACCATGGATGTCCTCAACATAGATAAGAGCCGAGTAATTGGTCAGGGCCTCGTCCAGCCAGGGCTCGTCCACCTGATCGCTGCCCACCATACTGTACCACCACTGGTGGGCCACTTCGTGGGCAGTGGCGAACTCGAAGAAGCCACCCTCTTGTCCTTCCTGGTAGAACCGCTGGGCGATGACGATCAAGCCCGGGTACTCGATGCCGGCCGCAGTGATGGGCGTTTCAACGGCATCGAATTCGGCAAAGGGGTAAAGGCCAAAGCGCTCGTTGTAGGTGCGCAGAGCATCGCTGACGCATTGCAGAACCCGCTCGCCAGCAGTTTCATCCATAGGCAGATAAAATGAATTGACGGTGGTTTGACCCACGGTGGTGCTCTTCACCACGAAATCCCGGCCCATGACCAGGTTAAAGTCCCGCATGGGGCCACTGACACAGTGGAGGGTCCGGGTGCCATCGTCGTTGTCCGTTTCTGAAACAAGCGAGCCGGAGGTGGCCACCATCGTGTCCTCTGGCACGGTCAGGTGGAGGTTGTAGAGGGCGGTGTCGCTGTAAACCACGTCGCCATAGTCGGGGGCCAACTCCACGTTCCAGCCCTCGTCGTCGTAGACAGGCACCAGGGGATAGAAACCGGCCAGGGCCATTATCCCATTCTCGTAATTGAAAGCCCCATAGCCATGCTCGTTGCCCTCGGGAACGACCACCCTGAAGTCAATGAGGATCTCCAGTTGGGCCTCGGGAGCCAGAGGCTCCGCCAGAAGCACCTTCATGGCCGTGTCACTCAGTTCATAGATCACCTCGGGCTCCTGCCCGTTGACAAGGATGCGTTCGACACTCAGCCGGCCTCCGTGGTCGGGAGTGTTGGGGAAGAGACGGAAATAGATTTCACTCAGTTCAACCGTCTCATTGTTGGTGTAAAGCAACCGCTGGCTGCCCGTCAAGGTCAGGGTCTCCATATCAACGACTAGGTCAATGTGGTATTGGGTAGGATCGTCCAGTTGGGCAATGTCGCCGGCGAACTGTGAGAGCATGGCCGCCTCGTAGAGTGCGAGGTCGTCCCAATTGACCATCAGAGTAGGCGCAACTGCAGTCGGCGGTGGCAAGGCTGGTTGGGGAGCAGTGGTCGGGGTTGGGCTGAGGGTGGGGGTGGGTTTCGGCGTCGGCGGGGGCAAAACCGTCGGCGTGGGGGTAGGCTCGGCTGTCGGCGTCGGTGTGGGGTTGGGTCTACAACCGGCGACCAGGAGAAACAGGATCGCAAATAGAGTGATGAGCTTTTTGTTCGTCATGCTGATCTCCATATTAATTCTCAGGCTGGAGACAAGCGAGCGCCGATTGAGTAGTCGTAGGCGTATCGCGGCACTATTGCGCCACAGGAAATCAAGCGAGCGGGGGGCCGTACGCATAACCCGCTTGGCTTCGTCGTGAGCTCAGCCGAACGGTCTCGATACGTCGCTTTGCTCCTACTCGACCAGCGCTGGGCTCACCCCCTGGCCTCATGGCCGTGCTATCTGACCGTCAGGACCCATTCCTGGTAGATTGGGTCCAGGTCCTGTCCCGAGACGGCCTCAGCCAGGCGCAGGAAATCGGCCGGTGTCGCGGTGCCGTACTTGTATTGCTGCAAGTACTCCCGCATGATGGCCAGATAGACCTGGTCGCCCACCGCCTGATGCAGGGCATGGAAGAAGAGGGCCCCCTTGGCGTAAACGATGTACTCATAGTTTTCCTCGGAAAAGGCCAAAGAGGACTGATCAGCGACAGCATCTAAACCCTTGCCAACGGCCACCTGGTAGGGGATCAGCCAGCGGCCCTCTACAAGTTCGTCGGCTGCGGCCTGGCTGTGGATCATCTGGTCGTAGACGTAGACCGAGTATTCGGTCAGGCCCTCGTCCAGCCAGGGGTGATTGACCGCGTCGCTGCCCACCAGGCCGTACCACCACTGATGACCCACCTCGTGCACCACCATGAACTCCCGACCCTCGGCTCGGGTACGGTAGAGGTCGGTCCCGATCAGGATCAGACCTGGGTACTCCATGCCTCTGTTGCCCAGCGGCGACTCGACCACGTCGAACTCGGCGAAGGGATAGGGGCCAAAAGCGTCGCTGTAGGCTCGCAGGGCCGCTGCGGCGTGCTGGAGGACCGCCTGGCCGCTTGATGCGTCCGGGGGCAGGTAATAGGAGTTGACGGTAGTGCCGTAGGCCGTGGTGCTGGCGACCTGGAACTGGCGGCTCATCACCAGGCTGAAATCGCGCATGGGGCCGCCCGTGCAATATACCGTCTGGGTGCCGTCAGGGTTCGGTTGAGCGTCGAGGGCCGAGCCGGAGGTGACAAGCACCATATCCAACGGGGCGGTGACATTCACCTCGTAGAGGGCCACCTCGCTAAAGACGGCGTCACTGAACTCGGGGGCCATGTCCAGGTGCCAGCCAGCGGCCTCATGGACGGCCAGCGTAGGGTAAAAGTTGGGCAGGCTCAGGATGCCCTGGCTCAAGCCAAACAGGTGGGGCTCATCGTCGTCGGCGCGGGGGACCTGGACGGTGAAATCCAGTTCGATCTGTACTCCTTCCCCAGGTAGGAGGGAGGGCGTCAGAGGCAATTTGAGGGCAGTATTCCCGGCCTCGTAGGTGAAGGACGTATCCCGATTGCCAACGGTTGCTCTCTGGATCTGCATCTGGCCGCCGAATTGGGGCAGGTTGGGATAGAGGCGGAAGTAGATTTCGCCCAGCTTGCTGCCCTCGTTGTTGGTGTAGAGCACCTGTTGGCGGCCGGTCAGGGTGAGCGCGTCGGCGTCGAGACTGATGGCGATGCGGTAGCGGGGGATCTCTCCCAGAGAGGCGATGTCTCCCTGGAAGGCGGGGAGGAGGGAGTGCTTGTAGGGGGCGAGATGGTCTTCTGCGACCTGCCCTGGCTCGATACAGCCAGCCAGTAGTGGCAATAGGATGAGCATCAAGACTGGAGAGGGTAAGCGAAAAGATGGCCTTACCATTTGTTCCTGTGCTCAGGGGTGATGGTTAGGGTTCTCAGTCTCTAATCCCTCGGTTTGAGCCGCTTTCAGGAGATCATCGTCGGCCGCGACGAGAGTTAGGGGAGGAAGGTCGTCAATAATTATCTCGCTGGCTGGTTTGCCACCAGCTTGGATAGGTGTCCAACGTTGATTTTCAGGTTCCGCCAAGTATTGTGCCACCTCTTCGGGGCCAGGGCCGACAGCGCCCGCCTGACGTAAAGCAGCAAACACTCTCATCTGCAATGCCATCGTCTCTGGCGCAAGACCTGTTCTGGCTTTCTCTTCCGCTTCCCTCTCGATATGACGCAGCCCCCACTCCAGATTAATGGTCTCCATTGATGCCATCTCCCGATAAGCAAGTATACTCGACGACGTGGTGTGTGTCAAACTATGATGCGTTGGTCATACAGGTTTTCGTCAACGATGATCATGGATTACGCGATAGCAGGTTGAAGTATCTCTGCCGATTGGACGAGGGCCTGGTCGGCGAGATGGATGGCCTCCCGCACGGCCTCAGGTGTAAGCCGACTGAGGGCATAAGCCTGCACGACCCGCTCGATGGTTTCACCTGAGGCAATTAACGCCAGGATTGTGCTCACTTCCAGGCGTGTATATTTGAAAGTCGGTCGCCCGCCACACACTCCTGGAGCGGAGACGACGTATTTGCCAAGCGGGTAGTATTCGTAGAGTTCACCCCCATAATATACTAAACGCGATTGGGTTTTGTGAATTTGCCATTTGGCGATTATGCTGCTATCCTTACCCTCAAATTGAGATTGGGGGACAACAAAATGGGGCAGCATATTCGCATAACCTTAACGTCGGAGCAACGAGCAGATATCGAGGCCCGCATCCGGGCGACCTCAGACCGTGCCATAGCCGACCGGCTACGGGCTATTCTCTCAAAGCTGGCCTCTGCTTCCTCGATGGAAAGTCTTCCGGTCACCACCAGGGCTGCGATAAGGTAGGGGGAAAAGTCCACACGCACCTTGATAGCCCTTCGCATCTGAAAAAACGCCTCAAAGTCATCCGTGATGATCAAGCTCATGTTTCTCTCCTCGGCCAGCACAATAGCCTCGGCCTCGCCATAGTCTATCTGAGTGTTCTCAGCTACCAAAGCCTGCACTCTTTGGGTGTCCTGAACATTGAGCGCCTTGATGCGCCCCGTTCTGACCAGGCTCAAGACATGGGCCGCATCATCACTGAGACGGGCATGGATTTCCAGCTCGTTCACCACCTCTGGGGGTAATAGATGGTAGCTATCTCCAAAGCCTTCTCAAGCACCAAGCCAATGCCCAAAGAGACCAGGGCACTTGTATCGGCCACGAGTAGTGCCTTTTCAGGCTCCCCAGCGGGCAAAGTCTTCTCTGGCATGCTTGATGCTCTCTTTCATGGCCTGGTCAATGTCCCGGGCCAGAACTGCCCTTTCGTAACCAACAATTCGGGCAAAATCGTCAAAGTTGAGCTCCCCCTCGAGATATCTGTCCATGGCTAAACTCTTCAGTTCTTCCATCTGGGTAAGACGCTCAAGGTAAGAGACGATAGCGCTGCGGATCAGCGCTTCTCTGGTTCTTGTTTCGGAGAGGGCAATGCGATCCAGAGCAGAAAGCAGTTCCTCTTCGAGCTCTATGCTAATTTGCGCTTTCACAGCGATTACCTCCTTGACCCATCTCGCTACCGGACTTTTTTGTCAAATGCAAAAGTTTCGGACGTCAGCGAAGAAGTTCATACTCCGGCTGCCTCGGCTACGACGTGAATCTCTTCATTCTCGACGACTGCCCTGGCATACTCCAGACAGGCTCTGATGTCCTCTTTGGTGATGTGCGGGTAGTAATCCCTGATGATCTTGTCAAAAGACAACCCGTCTTCCAGGAGTTCCAGAATCATATAAATGGCGATACGAGTGTCCTTGATGCAGGGCTTGCCACCGCAGATGTTGGGGTTTACTACAATTCTCTCATGCATGGGCATGCCACCCTTCTCCAGACGTCAAGTTAGACCCACGGACAGAGCGCCCTACTCGTACCCTCAGGGCCTCAGGTTCAACTCGCTGCGGTGCTGATACGAAGCCACCAGGAGAATCCCCGCCTCCCGTGCTTCCCTCAAAGCCGTGGGATGGATGTAGAAGCCAAACATCACCCGCACCACCTCCCCTTCCACCAACGGCTCCACCTGGGCCAATACTTTGGTCAAGTCCTGCACATCGCGCCCGTAAATCCGCGATTTCGACTCCCCCAGCACCACTGCTTTCTGTCCGTCCCGCCGTCCCTCCCCGTAAAGATTGATCTCAACTTGCTCCCCATCCACCTCGAAGAACACCCGGCGCAGTTCCTCCCCCGGTTCTCCCTCCAGGTGCAGGTTATGACGGTAGGCCAGGTAATCGGGGAGCACAACGCGGGCCACATCCTCCAGGCCAAAGCCAATGTTCTCGCTCAATCTCCCCACCTGCCGGGCCAATTCTTGAAGCGCGCCATCGGTGTGGGCCTGGGCCTCGGCCAGTTTCTCCATCGCCTGCTCCAGCCCACCTACCCGTTCCTCAGTGCGGGCCTGGAGCTGAGCCAGTTCCTTCAGCGAGGTATCAGTGCGGGCCTGGGCCTGGGCCAACTCTTTTAGCGAGGCGTCGGTGCGCGCCTGGGCTTGGACCAGGCGCTCCATCGCTTGCTCCAGCCCACCTACCCGTTCCTCGGTGCGCACCTGGGCCTGGGCCAGGCGCTCCATCGCTTGCTCCAGTCCACCTACCCGTTCCTCAGTGCGCGCCTGGGCCTGGACCAGCTCTTTCAGCGAGGTGTCGGTGCGGGCCTGGGCCTGGACCAACTCCTGTACTGCCCCTTTGAGGTCATCGAAATCCTGACGGGTGACCTTGATCTCTCCCACCCGGTCGTCCACCACGGCCACCACTGCTTTGTAGAGTTCAGCCGTCATCCCTGCAGGTTGCACCATCTCACTCCCTCCTTGCTACCCGGCACCGCTTTGCAGCACAATCGGCCATGAAGTGATTATAGCGTACCAGCTTCAAAAAAGCAACTCGCCCCCGCCTGGGGCTTGCGCCGCAGAAGCCAGGTACGAGCAGGCGCATGACCAGGTCCAGTAGCTCACACTGAGCTTTGAGAGGCAAGAAGGCGGGAAACAAGCCCCGCCTGGACCATCGTCCCCTCCTCTCACCTGCCCAGCGCGCACCCTGGACCATGCCCTCGTGATTGGCTAGCGCGCGGACCTGGTCAAGCCGCCGCTGGCTAGTTGGCGAGCACTACCCCTTAGAAAGGTGTAGTTTGCGCCAGGTATCCTCATCAATTCTCAGCCGAAAGCGCCACCGGTTCCCCAGGTCATGCCCTGAGCAAAGCCGAAGAGTGGCCAGGAGTTGCCTGATCTATAGCCCGTAGATGTCGCCGTACTTGGCCCTGACGTATTCCACAAACGGTCGCGCGCTCAGTTCGAATCCGGTCACCCTCTTGGCCAGCTCTGCCGGGGTGAACTTTTTGCCATGGACGTAGATATGCTCTTTGAGCCAGTTTCGGAGCGAGGCAAACTCGCCTCGCTCGATCTGGGCGGGGATCTCCGGGATATCAGCCAGGGCCTGATTGTAGAACTGCACCGACAGCAAGGTGCCCAGGGCATAGGTGGGGAAATATCCGAGGCTGCCCAGGGACCAGTGTACGTCTTGCAGCACGCCCTCGGCATCGTTGGTTGGGACAATGCCCAAATAAGCTTTCATCTTCGCGTTCCACGCCTCGGGCAAGTCAGACAGTTGGACTTTCCCCTCCAGCATATCGTTCTCGATCTCGAAACGCAGGAAAATGTGCAGGTTGTAGGTCACCTCATCAGCTTCGACGCGGATCATGCTCGGCTCGACTTTGTTGATGGCTTTGTAGAACGCCTCCAGGTCCACCCCATCGAGTTGTTCGTGGAAGAACTCTTTGAGGCGGGGGAAACAAAAGGTCCAGAAGCCCCGGCTGCGCCCTACCACGTTCTCCCACAGGCGGGACTGCGATTCGTGGACCCCCAATGAGGCACCCTCGCATAAAGGTGTGCGCTCCAGGGCAAGACTTATAGCCTGCTCATACAGAGCGTGCCCACCCTCGTGGATCGAGCCGAAAAGGGCAGTTTTGAATTGGTTGCGATAGACACGGGTCGTGAGCCGCACGTCGTTGATGGAAAATGAGGTGGTAAAGGGATGAGCCGACTTGTCTTGCCGGCCCCGCTCAAAATCGAACCCCATCTGGCGCAGCACCTCCAGGCCGAAAGCCCACTGTTTCTCCTCATCGTAATCGCGGTAGAGAATAGCGTCGTCAACGGCATCCCCCTTCTCGGCAATAGCCCTTACCAGGGGCACCAGTTCCGCTTTCAACTCGTCGAAAATCCGGGCCACCTGGGCTGTCTTCATCTCTGGCTCAAACAGGTCCAGCAGGGCATCGTAAAGGCGGTCTTTGTAGCCCAGGGCCTCGGCCATCTGGATGTTGAGGTCCACGATCTTCCGCAGGTGGGGTTGAAAGTGGGGATAGTTGGATTCGGCCCGGGCCTGAACCCAGGCTTCCTGAGCCAGGGCAGCTGCCTTGGCCATCTCAGCGACAAGCCAGGCCGGGATCTTCCGCTCCCTCTCATAGTCACGAGCCGTAACGCGCACCAGGCTGGCCTCGTCGGAATCGTAGTCGAGGTCCGCCGCCTCTGCTTGAAGCTCTTCCAGCAGGCGACCGATCTCATCGCTGACGAGGAGAGCGTGAGCCATTTTCCGCAAGGTAGCCAGTTGCTCCGCTCGGGCAGCGGTGCCCCCTGGGGGCATATAGGTCATCTGGTCCCACTCCAGGACGTTCGCCGCCGCTTCGAGGTCCTTGATCTCCCCCAGACGGGTCTTTAATTCTTGCAGTTTCTCTTCCACAAGCTGTCCTGGCATTCTTTAGTTTTCGTCCCTGAAGGTTGCCCTTCTCGCATCCAAACGATGCATTTTGTAAATGGATTTACCAACTGTAGTTTTTGAGGATGGGGAACAGGATGACTTTGTAGAGTTCCTCCACGTAGATGAGTTTCACACCCACCGTCTGGGGGTTGCCCCACACGGTCGTTTGAGTCGTGTTGATGACGAGCTGGGCATTGTAGGTGCCATAGCTCAGGCCGCTCTTGCTCGCTGAAAGGGAGATGCTACCAGGTGAGGTTTTCGTTGCCGTGCCGGAGAGAGAAGTGGCGGACAGCCAGGTTGCGGTAGAAGGTGAGATAACAGCCGTCCAGGTGAGGGGGTCACAGCCAGTGTTGAGCACGCTCACGGTCTGAGATGAGAGCATAGGGTCCGTGGTATCGTCGGCCAGAAAAGCAATGCTCTGCGGGCTGGCTCCCAGGTCGGGCGTGCAGAGGGCAGCCTGAGCGTCAATCCGGCCATAGCCGTAGTACCGATCCCAGCCGGCTGCTCCCAGGTCCAGGGCCGTCCTCTCAATACGGCCTTCAACCTGGTCGTTGGTGTAGCCGGGGTACTCGGACCAGATCAGCGCGGCCAGGCCCGCCACGTGGGGAGCGGCCATCGAAGTGCCGTCCATAGAGGTGTAGCCACCGCCGAGATAGGTGCTATAGATGCCGACGCCCGGTGCGGCCACGTCCACCTCAGGACCATAGTTGGAAAACCAGGCCCGCTGGTCGGTGCTGCCGGTGGCGGCTACGGCCAGGGCTTCGGCATATTGGGCCGGATACAGCACCACCGAGCCGCCATCATTCCCTGTGGCCGCTGCGAGCACACAACCTGCATTGTGGGCGTAAATCACTGCGTCGTGCAAGGTCTGAGAGTCATAGTCCCCACCCAGGCTCAGGTTGATGATTTTGGCCCCGTGATTGGCAGCATAGGTAACAGCACTGGCCACATCGGCGTAGGTCCCTGAGCCCCCGGCATCCAGTACTTTGAGGGCCATGAGTCGCGCTCCCCAGGAAACCCCAGCCACACCTAGCCCATTATTCGTCCAGGCGGCAGCGATGCCAGCCACGTGGGTGCCGTGGCCATAGTCATCATCTGGATCCCAGTCCCCATTGACGTAGTCATAGCCCGGGATGATCTTGCCACTCAAATCCGGGTGGTCAAGGTCAATGCCCGAGTCAACGATCGCTATGGTGAGGTCGCTGCTGCCGGTGGTGACATCCCAGGCCTGAGGCGCGCCGATCCTGGTCAAGCTCCACTGGTATGCGAAAAAGGGATCGTTGGGGTCCAGGACAGCGCGGATGATATAGTTCGGTTCAGCGTACTCCACCAGCGGGTGGTGCCGCAGGGCCGCAATGATAGCCATTTCCCGCCCTTCAGGCACCCTCAGGCGCTGGACGCCCAGGGCTGGCACCTCGCCCACAGCGCGCACATCCTGGGCCGAGAGGGCCGCTCGCACGCCGGCCGGGGGGGCATCGCTCTTGAATTTGACCAATACCTCGCCAGGCACAAACTCGCCACTACCGGATGGCGAGTTGGCTGAAGGCCTTGTTTGCTCTGGTCCGTCGCCAGGCCAGGCAGCAGAGGCGAACTGAAAGCCCAACCACAAAGTGATGATTAGAACAAACCCGAGGGCGTTTCTGAAATGTGGGGATAACATCCTTCGCTCCTGAGCCCGTTTTTCGCACCCATCGCTGTCCTATCCGTTCCAAAGGCGTTTCTGGAAGTTGGAGTCGACCCTTCAGACGGATTTCTGGGTCAGAGAACCGGCTAAAGCCTCGCCTCGACAGGCTCGAATAGAAATTTTAAGAGGACGCGATATAGGCTGAGAGGCAGTGGAAGGAAAATGGGAGATCACGGCGTGCTGAACTCGATGACCATTCCACTGTAAAGGAGACTGCCACTGCCATTGCACCGGTACTGTTGGGCAGCAGTACCATTGGCGTTCTCCACCCCCACGGTGGCTGATGAGGTACTGGACAACGATTGATACTGAAACAAGATGGTGTTGTCCTTCTTAAGGATGATCTCAAAAGTCTCGTGATCTGAACTGCCGTAATGCGAGACCTTATGCCATTCTATGACGAAAGTCTCGCTATCTACTTGCTTGGCATATATGGTTCCACCACCTCCACCATCGGCGGGCTGCAGATCATCCCAAAAGGCGTAGAGGGCGTTATTGGGCACAATGGTATCGGGCAGGCAGCCGTTGGTCCAGTCTGTGTAACCGTTAGCGAAACTGACGAATCCGTTGGAGGAGACCCAAAGGTCATTGTATGTCGTGCCGTAGAAGCGGAAGCTAAAGGGCAAGGCTATCTGTTGCGTATCATCATCGCCCAAGGGAAGGACGGTGCCATCAGTGGTGATGTCAATCCAGCTCCCGGAATTCATCGTGACCAGAGGCAAGTAGGTCCTTTCAAAAGAAGAGGTGTAGACCAAGGTCACGTTAACATACCGGGGGCTATTCTGAATGTACGGATTGGAACTGGTGACGTGGATCGTGGTGGAGTGGGTACCCTGGCCCGCCACATCCTTATTAACGCTGACGGTAAGTTCTCCCGGCGAGGGAGGAGAAGCATTGCCTGAGGTGGGAGGGCCGATGAAAAGCCAGGCGACGTCCGGATTTTCGACGGCAGTCCATTGCAGAGTACCATATAGGGCTCCGTTACCGATGCGCAAGGTCTGGGAGAACGGGTCGGTGGCCGGATTGGCCAGGAAGCCCATCGAAGGCGAGATGGTCAGGGAAGGGGCTGTGGCTCCCAGGGCCCGGCGGGCGTTGATGCGGCCAAAGCCATAGTAGTCGTCGCGGCCAGCCGTGCCCAGGTCGTCGGCCGTCTGCTTGATGATGCTCTCTACCTGAGTATTGCTCAGACCGGGGTTCACCGACCAGATCAGCGCCGCCAGCCCGGCCACATGAGGGCTGGCCTGCGAAGTCCCGTTCAGCCACTCATATGTCGAGCCACCCCACCAATAGGTGCTACGGATGCTCACGCCGGGTGCGGCTACATCAACCTCCGGGCCGTAATTGGAAAACGAAGCTCTTTGATCATTGCTATCGGTGGCGGCTACGGCGATCACTTCGGGATACCCGGCCGGGTAACTTACCGAGGAGCTATTATTGCCCGTGGCAGCCACGATCACGCACCCCAGATTGTGGGCATACTCGACCGCCTCCTCCAGCACCGAGGAGTAGGCTGACCCGCCGAGGCTCAAGTTGATGATATCGGCCCCATGGTTGGCTGCGAAGATGATCCCATTGGCTATATCTTCGTACTTTCCCCCTCCGGAGTCATCCATCGCTTTGACCGGCATGATCTTAGCGCCCCAGGAGAGCCCGGCCACACCAGTGCCATTGTCAGTCTTGGCGGTGGCGATACCGGCCACGTGAGTGCCATGGCCGTGGTCATCTTGAGGGGTGTCGTCATCGTTGACGAAATCGTAGCCGCTCACCAGTTTGCCGCTTAGATCAGGGTGAAAAAGATCAACCCCGGTGTCCACGATGGCGATGGCCACACTGCTGCTTCCCGTGGTGATGTCCCAGGCGGCGGGAGCCTCTATCTTGGTCATGCTCCACTGTGAACTCCAATAGGGGTCATTCGGGGTCTTGGAAATGTAAGCGATATAGTTGGGCTCAGCGTATTGCACATAAGGACTACTTTTGAAGGCCCTTATGACCTGGGCCAGATCAGCTTTCTCATCCACTTTCAACTTGTAGATTCGGTTCAAGCCCTCTTGCACCAGAGTGGCCCTAGCATCAGGTTCAGCCGGCAACAACTTTACCATCAGGTCCATGTCGGTAACTCCATGACGTGCACTGAGAACATTCAGGAAAGGCAGGTCTGTCGCCAGCCGCCCTTGTTCATCGGTGCCAAGAGACTGGGGACGGACCCCGGCCTTGAACTTGACGATGATCTCGCCGGGCACGAACTCTATTTGTGGCAACGATGGTTCTGGCGGGTCAGCGGCATGGGCTATGACTGAACCCAGCAGCAAAAGGCCTATAAGTAAAGCAAGTGTCACGCATCTGGCAACAATACGGATCATACACACCTCAACAAAAAACCCACCGAAGAGTCGGTCTTCGGCGGCCTTGTCTTTCCACTTTTAATTATACCCCACTCTGCCCACTAATGCAATTAGCACTTCGGCTGAGGGCTCAGGCGATTTTATAGGCCAAAGCGTGTAGGAGAAGCCAGGGCTTTGAGCACCCGCAGCGCGTTCAAGGTGACCCATTTGGAAGGTTGCCCTTTCTGCCCGAACCTGGTCCATGTTTTAGCGGGGCTATATTCCAAAGGCCATCGCCCCTTTTCGTCCTGCTTACCCAGCATGAACTCGATGGCTCCGGCCAGGCGTGGGTTCCGACCGTGTCCCACCCGGGTCAAGACCAACAGCGTTTCCAGGATGTTGCTGACGTAGGTTAAGGGAAAGCCAAACCGAAGCCAGAGTTGGCTGACACCACCGTAGCCACTGGGATAGTCAGCCTTGACCAGGTCATAGCTCAGGAGGAACTCCACCCCTCGCCCGATAGCCTTCTGGACGGCCGGTGGACGCTTCCCTTCCGGCAGGGCAGCAAAAGCCGACAGGGCCTTGACCGCACCCCAGGCGCAGGGCAACCGTCGGTTGTAGTGGCAGCAGAAGCCCTCGTCCCCATTGACCCGCGCCGCCAACCAATCCAGGCCTCGCTGCACACGGGGGTCATCACCATAGCCAAACCACAGCAGCGACCGCAGCAGGTTGCCGTTGAGGCAGATGACCGCCCCACTCTTCCTTTTGTTGGCGATGAAAGCGCCGTCGGGGCGCTGAGCGTGCTCGAAGATGTGTTCGCAAGCCTTCTCGATCCGCGCTGTGCGCGCAGCCCCCAAATCGGCCAGGAATATGACCTGCCAGACGGTAGCCCGGTACTTGGGGCTGTAGCCGATGCCCGGTTTGACCCAATAGCCGTCGGGGTATTGGGCGTCCAGTATCTTCTGTACCGGTTCGGAGGTCATGATGGCCGCTTTCGCCTGGCGGACCTCAGCGTCAGATGGAGGACGCTCCAAAAGGTCCGTCAGGGTGAAATAACGGACTGAGGGATTGACTTCGGCGAGCAGCTCGACTGAGCTCGCCGAAGTCTCAGTCGAGCCGTCCGGCTCCAGGAGCCAGGGAGTGGGGTCTGCTTTCAGAAGGTTCGTCCAGTTATCCATTCCTTATCATCTCTCTGAACCGCATCGCGTCCTCGAACATGTTGATGTTGTTGAACAAACAGTAGGTTTCTCCGTACGGGCGAGACCACTCCAGCAGGGTCACCAGGTCCTCATCGTTGTAACGATACCGGTAGCCGCCTCTACCATGCAGTCGAAAGTAGGCCAGGTTACCGTGGACCGGTTGGCGCTGGAAGGGGTCAACGCAGTGTATCAGCCCCAATTCGGCGCAAAGTCCTTTGACCTCATCGTCGCCCCACGGGCCTCGCGGTTCCCAGGCCAGGGTCAGTTCTCCGCGACCGATGCTTCTGAAGAAAGCTCGCACGTCCGCCTTGTGCTCCTCGGTCGGTCTGAAACTGGCCGGGCACTGGAAGACGACAATCTTCGCCTCCAACGCTTCGGCGATTTCTCTGGTCCTCTCCCAGGCGGCGAAGACCTCCTCGCTGGGACGAAAAGCCCCATAGCGGTTGGGCTCTTTCACCTCAATTTTGGCCTTGCGGTAGGTGGGAGAGCTAGGCTCGTGGGTGATGAGTTGCCAGGCTTTGAGGGCGAATTCAAAGCTTGGAGGAGCCTCAGTCCGCCAGCGCCGGGCTGTCTCTAACCGAGGAGGCTTGTAGAAGGTCTGTTGTATCTCGACCAAGGCCAAGTGTTCGAAGTATTTTGCCCTGGCTTTAGCGAAGCCGCAACAGCCGACTTTCACGTCCATGTCTCCCATTGGAGGAACATACCCTGGCCCCAGGATTCGGGCCCCTGGTCGTACACTTTTGCCGCTATCATTGTACTGCAGGGCGTGCAGAAAAGCAAATGGGCTGTTACCACCATCCTTAACCGAATCTTAACCGAACCTTTACTGAACTGTAACTAAAATTTGTAATTTTA
>Ga0315309_1000071_pt1 | contig 55874 bp, 47 predicted proteins | sample TDP4_MG_FD_203080 | JGI IMG/M metagenome (GOLD analysis project Ga0315309, IMG submission 203080) | Freshwater sediment microbial communities from Lake Towuti, South Sulawesi, Indonesia - TDP4 | ecosystem: Environmental > Aquatic > Freshwater > Lake > Sediment | place: Indonesia: South Sulawesi... | reverse complement strand
GACTTTATGTTTGAGGCTGTGCCATATTCGTCTCTAAGCATATTCATAACTTCGCTTATTTGTTTTCCAGGCGGAACATAAAGTGAAACAAGCTCAGTTCCACGTCCTTCTTTGTCGGCTAGCGTGTTTAGTGTTTTTTTCAGCCTGAATAGTTCCAACGAAGTTCTTTTTTTACTGCTCAACTGTCTTCCCTAAAGTGCTTTAGCCGTAAAGCTACTTTGCAAGGCATTAAATAAGAGTTTAGGAATAAAGATCAGGTTATATCTAGCACTTCTTTTAGAAACGCTTTGTATGGACCTAATTTCCCACCATAGTTGCCAGCCGAAATTCTCAAAACTCCGGGTACACCTGCAGCAGCCTTTACCCCTTCTCCCATGGCCCTTTTAACTGCTTCAACAGTTAACCCGTTAATAACAATTTCATAAACACAATTCACGCTATTAGGTAGCTGTGAATCCTGTACAAGCGTTTTTAATCCGGGACAGAAAGGATGATTCGTTGAAGCTTTAAGTTTATACTTTAAGGAGCCAGCTTTGGAACCGGACCGGCAAATTCCGCCTGGAAACGGCAAAATAACCTCGCTTGTCTTGGTTTTGATGGCTTTCACCGCTTCTTCTGCTGCTCTAAGCCCTGAAGCCCTGTCTTTGGCTAGTATTAGGAAGTTTCCGCCGGCTATTGCTTCTGCTGCACCGAATGTGTCTTCGACAATGAAGTTGCCTTCCATCACTGGGATTTTCCAGACTTTTCTGTTTCCAGCCAAAGCTTTTTTTTGGAATCCGTCTCCAAACAGTCTTATGCTTCTGCCAACTTTCAGTTTTCTTTTGGCATTTGGCATTGCATCAAAGGCTGAAGCTGTTGGACAAGTCATTATACATTGTCCTATGCGTAATATCATCTGGTTTTTTAATTCAAATCTGTTGCGATTGTATATTTGGATTAGAACGCCTACACGATTATCAGGAGTTTTGTCCTCTAAAATGATGCCTTCTATCCCGGCTTCAGCCGGAGACATAATTACGCTAGTTGCAAAGCCTGTTGCAACTTCAGCTGCCGTCAAAGCCCATTTTTGGCTATCTGCCGTAATCAGTATTCTTCCAGCCCACAGAGGAAACATTTCCGCGAAAGTATCTACAATTTCACAGATGTTTCCATTTTCTGCTTTATAAGCAAATGTTTCTTCACACATTGATTCTTCTTCCTTTGTTTAACTTTATTATACAAATAACAGAATGAATTTAAATTTTTAACATGAACCAAGTCTTTATCTTTTATTCTAAGCTCTAGAGCACAGAGTTTAACAAAAAGTCTAGATTAAGTTGTGGTGCAGGATGTTATGAAAGGAAAAACCCTATGAAATCTCGCTTAAAGCTTCAGTGGTATCATTGTTCCTGCACCAGACAGAATAAAGAGGTAGGAATAATATAAGATTTTTCTATAACAATTCTCTATTAGAAACTTCTATTTTTTACTCATTTATCCGGTAATAAACTTGTTTGAGATAACCATTAGACTAATGTTTTATTGACCCAAAAATCCTTAAATCTTTCTCCAATAACCAAATGTATGGGCCGGTAGTCTAGCTCGGTTAGGACATCTGCTTGACGTGCAGAAGGTCGCCGGTTCAAATCCGGTCCGGCCCACCAAAGACTTTTTCACATTTATTCGGCAATCTTTATGTTTGTTTTTGTGATATAGGGCCATTAGTTGTTCTATTGCCTTGTTTTTAAATGTTAGTCTAGCAATAAGAGGCATATGCATCAAGTTTGAGAAGAAATCTTGGCAAATGTAAATCTAAGGTTATTGTGATCGACAAGCATAAATTTTTAGTTTTCCATAAAATTAGACAGGGGTTAAATTGGCAAAAGTAATTGAGGTTTTTGTAAAGAATCGTAAAGTGTTAACTGAGAGTCCATGTTTCGTGCGAGTTGAAGCTGGGCATCCATGCGCTGGCATCGCACCTGGGGTCACATATCAGGAGGAAAGTGTCTTGTCGAAGGACGACCAACACGCTTTGGATATTGTGAGGGCCATTGCTAAGGAGAAGGGATTGGACGTAAAGGTGTATAATCTGTCTACGACCACGGGAAGGCTCAAGGCTCGTTTTAAGGGTGTTGAGAAAACTCCTACAATCCTAGTAGGCGATAAAAAAATTGATGGAACAATTGCTAGAGATAGCATACTCAACGCGTTAAAGTAACACAATCGTCGAAACCGCGAAAGTGGTTCCTATCGCCAGTTCGAGTTCAACTTTCCACCAAAACAAATAAAAACGTGAAAATCAACCTAGAAAGCTCTAGATGTCGGTGGAGAAGTGTGCCCTCAGAAATCTTTGATTCAGAAAATTTCATTGAGATAAGTGGACGTGCAGAATATTGTGCAGTAAAAAGGTTAAAAGATGTTGTGAAGTTGAAGCTTCGCACTTCAAAAAAACTTTACACTTTAAAAGTTGAGCCAACAAAGGCTGAAGAAATCATAAAGAAACTTCAGTGCGAAATCCGCGAAATCTAACTCTGTAATAAAGCGTGTCTAGCTGGTTGATTTTAGGCTATACTCATATTATTTTAAGCTCGTCGTAATTTTTTGTGCAACTTCTTGTGCTTTTATTGCATCTTCTACACTTACTTGGGGCTTTTTGTTCTGAAGGATACACTCTATAAAATGCTCATCCATCTGGCGGTGACCCCAAACCCTAGCACCTTTCACATCTAAGTCCCATTCTTGCGGTTTCTGCTCAGGTCCATAAAGTATTATTTTGTTGTTCCAGACAGCGTGAAGAACATTTGTGTTGTCTCCATAAACCTCTAATCTGCTGGTGCTTGCTGATGGAGTTACAGATGCGCCGTAATGCAATGAACCTACAACGCCATTTGAGAGTTTTATTAAGCCCATTGTATTGTAGCCTAAAATTCCACCGTATTTTTCAAGCTTTGGGTAATTACCCATCCATTCAACTTTCTCTATTTCACTCTCAAACATCCATCTTATCATGTCGATAGACCAAACGGAAAGAGTAAAATCGGGGTAACCTCCGCTTATTTCAATGTTCCACGCCCAAGACCCTGCTGGCCATTGTTCAGCGATGCTCATTGCGGGTATGAATTCTCGAAAGTGAATGGCTATTGGCTTGCCAATTGCTCCAGACTTTATCATCTCCTTTGTTTTGGCGTATATCGGTGCGAATCGGAAGTTAAGAATAGGCATTAAAACTACTCCTGCTTCCTCAGCAGCCTTTCTAAGTTCTTTCACTTGAGCTATCGTTGGGGCTATGGGCATTTCACAGAGAACATGTTTACGTTTTTTGATGGCTTTCATCGCTGTTTCGAAGTGTAAAGGTGTAGGAACAGCTACGACTATTGCATGCAATTCAGGTTCTTCTAGTAGCCTATCATAGTCCAAATAGTATTTTACATTGTACTGTTCTGCAAGGGGTTTCACTCGTCTCTCTGTTCTAGCGCACAAAGCCACAAGCTCAGAGCCTTCAATTTTCTTGAAACTGGGCACGTGTGCCTGTCCACCTACAAAGCCTACTCCTACTACAGCAACTCCAACTTTATCGGGCATAAAATTCACCTATTCTAATTCGTTCAAGTATATGTGTATAATATAAAATATTTGCGCTTCCATGGCTATGATATCTAAATTGAATAAGACAACCGCGTTGGACTGATGAAACTAAAAGGAAAGGAATTGCATACACCTTAAAAATGTAAATAAGTTTCCACAAGTTAACTAAGACAGGGAAAAAGATTGAAAATTGCGGTTTCCGGTAAAGGTGGCGTTGGTAAAACCTTAATTGCGGGGGGCCTTGCTTACTCATTTACTAATAAGGGATTGAAAACCATTGCTATTGATGCTGATCCTTCCCCGAACCTTGCCTTAACTTTAGGTTTATCGCCAGAAGAAACACGTGGAATATTGCCAATTTCGGAGAACAAAGAATTGATTGAATCTAAAACAGGCACGGGATATTCGGGTGTTTTTCGTCTTTCTTTCACAGTTGATGATGTTGTCCGTGAATATTCAGTGAAAACCCCTTTTGGTGTGAATCTAATCGTTATGGGAACTGTGAAGTCGATGGGTTCTGGATGCACCTGCCCTTCGAACGCTGTTGTCCGCGCTTTGCTTCGTCATTTAATTGTGGAGCGAAATGAAGTTGTTATCCTTGACATGGAGGCGGGTGTAGAGCACATGGGCAGAGGCACAGCGCAGCACGTAGATGTCATGCTTGTTGTCACAGACGCGAACGTGAAATCCCTTGAAACCGCTAAGCATATCTATGAACTGGCTTTCAACGCGGATATAAAACAGATTTTTCTGGTTGGAAACAAAATTGGAAACGAGACTCAAAAAGAAACTATGAAAAGTTTTGTTGAAAAAAATGATTTAAAAATTTTGGATTCTGTGCCCTTCGATCAGAAAGTTGTGGAGGCGGAAATGCGGGGAGAAACCCCACTTGGGTATAGGGAATCAGAAGCTGTTCGTGCTATAGGACGATTGTGTGAAAAACTTACGGGCGAAGAACAACTAATAAGTTAGAAAGAGAAGCCTAATACCAAAGGAGACGAGGAACCAAATGAGAAAGCTTGTTACAATAGGTCGCGGGGGAACTGGAAAAACAAGCTTTGTGGCTTTAATGACTAAATATTTCATTGAAATTGGCGACACGCCATTACTTTTGGTGGATGCTGATCCAGATCAAAACCTCGGCGAAATGGTCAGTATAGACCTCAAGGAAGCGGGAAAGAAAACAATTTCAGAGCTACTTGTGGAAACTTTTCTAGAGGAAGGCGGAACTACAGTTGGTGTTCCGCCAACGGAACGAATTGAAGGCAAAATCTGGACATATGGCACATATGAAGGCGACTATTTCGATTTTATCGCCCTTGGAACAAAATGGGTGGAAGGATGTTATTGTCTGCCAAACGCTGCCCTAAAAGGAGCATTAGAATCCTTAACCAAAAACTACAAGCATGTTTTGATAGACTCGCCTGCTGGTTTGGAACATTTAAACAGAAGAATCACATCATCTGTGAATGACATCTTTGACATAATTGACCCTTCTAAAAAATCCTTTAATCATGTTGAACGTGCACATCGCATTGCCCATGAGGTTAGAATAGCCTTTGAAAATTTCTATGTGATAGGCGGTTTTAGATTTCCAGAAGCCTTAGAAGAACAAGCTAAGAAGACCTTAAAGCATGAATTTTTGGGCAAAATAGCCCATGACGATAAAGTCGAAGAATACATTCTTGAAGGGAAATCTCTCTTAAATTTGCCCTCTGATTCCCCAGCCTACGTTTCTGTGAAAAAAATAATGGAAAAAGCTGGTTGCGTCAGGCAGTAGCTAGCGTATTCTTTGAAATCTGCTAGGTGATATTTTTCAGTAGACAGCTAAGTATAGCGGATAGTCGATAGAACAGATTTCTAGAAAAGCTTAAAATAAAGCTCCGCAAACCTTACATTTTCTATACATTTTGGGTTGGTTTGTGGTTGAGTAGGAAAGGTGTGCATTTAAAGATTGATGAATTGAAAACTGATGTTGGGCTTATTAAAAACATTGAACTTTCAATCGGCAGGATAATTGAGGAGGCATGGGCTGAACCAATGGGGCCAACGCCTTTTCCATCGCTGACAGCTTTAAGAGAGTGGGACATGAAATTACTCCAACGTTACAAACCTTTTTACATGCCTTTCTGTGACTTATGTTGTCTCTGCACTTTTGGCAAATGCGACTTAACAGGGAACAAACGCGGAGCATGCGGAATAGACATGGCGGGGCAACAGTCAAGGATAGTGCTTTTAGCTTGCTGTATTGGAGCAGCAACTCACATTGGCCACGCTCGTCACCTAGTTGAACATTTAATTGAAAAATTCGGACGCAGACATCCAATTGACATTGGCGGATTAAACGTTAAGGTTGAAGCTCCGATAACTCGCCTTGTTTGTGGAGTAAAACCCGAAACATTAGGTGAGTTAGAAGAAGTTCTGGATTATACTGAAACTCAACTTACTCATCTATTGTCTGTTACGCATACGGGACAAGAAGGAAGCAACATCGACTTTGAATCAAAGGTCTTCCAAGCTGGCATGGTAGACCAAGTTGGGATGGAAGTTGCAGACATCGCTCAAATAGCAACTTACGGGTTTCCGAAAGCAGACCCAGAAGCTCCGCTTGTTGATTTGGGATTTGGAACAATCAACGTAGAAAAACCTGTAATCCTCTGCATTGGTCACAACGTAGTTCCTTCTGTCGGAATAATAGAATACATGAAGGAAAACGGGTTTGATGGTGAAATTGAAGTTTGTGGACTGTGCTGCACGGCCCATGACATAACACGATATTATAATCGAGGAAAAATTGTTGGACCAATCTCATGGCAACTGCGCTTCATAAGAAGCGGCGTTCCAGATGTAATCGTATTGGACGAGCAGTGCATCAGAATAGATGCTCTCTACGAGGCTCAGAAGATTAAAGCCCCAGTAATCGTTGCATCCGAGAAGAACTGCATGGGTTTGCCAAACCGCACCAATGACTCGGCAGACGCAATAGTAGAAGATTTAGTGAGCGGAAAAATACCTGGAGCGTTGATTCTTGACCCTGAAAAAGTTGGCGAGGTTGCAGTAAAGGTAGCCTTAAAGGTCACTCCATTACGGAAAAAGTTTAAGGTAATTCCAGAGGTTGAAGAAGTTATCCAAAGAGCAAAAGAGTGCAAACAATGCAACGACTGCAGAAGAGCATGTCCACAAGACCTGAATATTCCAGAGGCAATGAAAGCGGCAGGTCAGGGAACCTTAACAAAACTTGTAGATTTATACGATTTGTGTGTTGGCTGTGGACGATGCGAACATGCATGCCCCGTCAGCTTACCAATTCACAGCTTTATTGTGAAGGCGGGAGAGAAAAAAATGAAAGAAGAAACCTACAAAGTGAGAGCTGGAAGAGGCGCCATACAAGATGTAGAAATAAGAAACGTTGGAAGCCCCATCGTGCTTGGTGAAATTCCAGGAGTAATCGCTGTTGTAGGATGCGCCAACTATCCCAAAGGCGGGGCAGAAGTTTCTGAAATATGCCGTGAATTCGCTAACAGACGCTACATAGTTGTAACCTCCGGATGCGCCGCAATGACCGCTGGCATGTATAAGGATGAGGAAGGAAAAACACCATACGAAGCATATACGGGCGAATTTGCTGCCGGGTGTCTTGTTAACGTTGGTTCTTGTGTTGCAAACTCCCACATTGCAGGGGCTGCAATAAAAATTGCAAACATATTTGCCAAGCGGAACTTAAGGGCTAATTACGAAGAAATAGCCGATTATATACTTAATCGTGTAGGCGCCGTCGGTGTTGCTTGGGGTGCTTATTCTCAGAAGGCAGCATCAATCGCAAGCGGATGTTGGCGTCTAGGAGTTCCAGTTGTTGTCGGTCCACACGGCACAAAGTATAGGCGGATGCTTTTAGGAAGGGCTGACCACGAGGAAAACTGGTACGTTTATGATGCAAGAACTGGAGAAAAAGTGTATGTTGGACCCACACCCGAGCATTTGTTTTATGCGGCTGAAACAAAAGAAGAAGCAACAGTTATGATAGCTAAGCTTTGCATGAGACCTAACGACACAATAAAGGGAAGAGCCATAAAACTTACACATTACATTGATTTACATAAAAGATTGTTTGGAACTATGCCTGAAGACATACACTTGTTTGTGCGTACAGTAGGTGACATACCAATAACAATGAAGGATGAAATAGTGAAGATTCTCGAAGAGAAAAAGTGGAAAGAAACGGTAATTCCCGACCCCACACTTCTTCCTAGACTTATCAGAAAGATGAAGGAGTGAAAAGGACATGGCAACAGCTGAACCTTGGCAAACAGCCGAGATTCCTGGACCCAGAAAGGCTTTAGTTATAACAAAACCAGAAGTGGCGGTAGCAATGGTAAAACGGGCGAAACGTCCCATTCTCATTGTCGGTCACAAAGCTGCCGAAGTTGAGCTTGAAGATAAAAAGCTTATAGACTACATGATTGAATTGGCGAGAAAGGCGAACATTTCAGTGGTAGCTACAGCTCATATGATTAGTGAGTTTTTGAAGAGGGGCTATCAGCCTGCCGGTTGGATGCCTGCTGTGGATATTGGTAATAGACTTGCTGATTCTGAGTGGAAGGGACTTGATGGTAACGGTCCTTATGATTTAGCCTTGTTTGTAGGCCTCCCATATTACATGGAGTGGACCATCTTATCTGGCCTGAAACATTTTGCCCCAAATCTTAAAACCATAACGTTGGATAACGTTTATCAGCCAAATGCAAGCTGGTCTTTCCCCAATATCTCCATAAAAGATTGGATGGAAAATCTTAAGGTAATAACTGAAAAGGTTGGAGGAGAATAGAAATGTCCATGTTTGAAGACATACCAGTTGAAGTAGGCGTAATCTACGAAGGCGAAAGAATCCGCAGAAAAGACATGCACGTTGAACTCGGCGGACCGGACATCAAAGAAAAATTTGAACTGACAAGGGTGAAAAAACCAGAAGAGGTTGAGGATGGAAAAGTAACCATCATAGGACCTGACTTTAAAGATATGGAAGAAGAGAAAAGCTACGCCTTTGGAATACTCATTGAAGTTGCTGGTCCCCAGCTTGAGCCAGAACTTGAAGGAGTAATCGAAAGACGAATCCACGAATACTGCAACTTTATCGAGGGATTTATGCACCTTAACCAACGCTATGACATATGGCTGAGACTTAGCAAAAAATCGTTCCAAAAGGGCTTAAACTCCTTACAATACGTTGGTAAGGTTCTGCACAGGCTTTTCAAGAGCGAGCTTCCGATAATTGAAAAGATGCAAGTGACTTTTATCACCGACCTAGAAAAAGTGAAAGGTCTCTACGATGAAGCATTACAAATCTATGAGGCGAGGGATGCCAGAGCAAGAGGGCTGAAAGACGAGGAAGTTGACAAATTTTACGGATGCATCCTATGTCAGTCCTTTGCTCCAACTCACGTCTGTATTATAACGCCCCAGAGATATTCCAACTGCGGAGCCATAAGCTGGTTTGATGGAAGGGCAGCAGCAAGCATCGACCCGAAGGGGCCAGTCTTCACTATTGAAAAGGGAGAGCTGCTGGACCCTGTTAAGGGAGAATTTTCAGGTGTGAATGAGGTCGCGAAAAAGAAAACTTTGGGCGAAATTACAAGGGTGTGGCTTTACACTGCTTTTGGCTATCCGCATACGTCGTGTGGTTGCTTCGAAGCTACTGCCTTCTATATTCCAGAGGTGGACGGTTTCGGTGTTGTGCACAGAGGCTACAGGGATGTAGCTGTAAATGGATTAGCGTTCTCTACACTTGCTGATTCTACGGCTGGAGGACGCCAAGTTGACGGGTTCCATGGAATATCCATTGAGTATATGCGTTCTCCGAAGTTTTTGCAAGCGGATGGTGGATGGAGCCGTGTGGTCTGGTTGCCAAAGGAAGTTAAGGAGAGGGTGAAAGACTTCATTCCAGCGGAGCTTGTTGACAAAGTCGCCACGGAAGAGGAAGCTAAAATGATTGAAGAGTTGAAGGCTTTTCTAAAGGAGCGCAGTCACCCTGTTGTGGAGCGCTGGAAGGAAGAGGTAGTAGCCGTTGAAGAAGCTGTGCCAGCTGAAGCAGGGGAAGAAGCTGCAACGGTTCCAGTTGTCACAGCAACTACTCTGCCCATATCTGCTGGCGGTTTCAAAATAATATTAAAAGATGCGAAAATCTACGCTAAGAAGGTTATTATTCGCTCAATGAAAAGCGAGAAAACTGAGAAAAGGTGAAGGTCTTGTCTAAAAATGAGAAGGAAGAGCAGTCTTTAGGACTGAAGTTAAGCCCTCGTCTAGTGGAGCTTCTTGCGAAACTTCAGGAAATCGAGCTTGAAGATTTCGAGTTGGAAGTTGGAGATTTAGAAATATGGTTGCAGCCAAGCGCAGTTGCTGCTCCAGCTGTTGCTCCGCCAAAAATTGCTCCACCAGTTAAGATTAAACCCACTGAAATAATTGAAACTGAATTTGTTCCGCCAGTGGAAACCTATCCGGGTAAGGTTGTTGAGGTTAAGCTTGGAGCTACAAAAAGCGAAGGTGGGAGTCGCGGAAAATCAGTAGTAATTGGTGGCGAGACAACTCCTGCCTTTTACACTTTTGAGAGACCTATGCCTCATCCTCCAGTTATAGCCGTCGATGTTTTTGATATGAAAGTTCCTTTGGCGAAAGCCGTGAAGATGCATGTAAAGGATGTTTTGGAAGATCCAGCGGCTTGGGCTAAGCTTGCCGTTAAAAAATTTGGAGCTGACCTTTTGACTGTGCACTTGATAAGTATTGATCCGCTTGTGAAGGATGCTTCGCCGAAGGAAGCAGTGAAAACCGTAGAAGAAGTAGCTCAAGCTGTAGACGTACCCCTGGTAATCGGTGGTTGTGGAGATCCAGCTAAGGACACGGCTGTTTTTAGGGCGGTGTCTGAAACCTTTGCTGGAGAGCGCTTTTTGATAAGTTCAGTAACTAAGGACATGGATGTTGAGAAATGTGCAAAATTCATTGAGAAGCATGGTCATGTCGCGTTGTCTTTCACTCCAATGGACCTAAACCTTGCCAGAGAACTTAATCGCATACTTTACGATTTCTTGCCGAAAGAGGACATAGTTATGGATTTGACAACAGCTGCGTTGGGTTACGGTCTTGACTATGCTTTCACTAACATGGAGAGGGCTAGACTTGCAGCTTTGATGGGTGATCCCGAGTTGGCGCATCCTATGTCTTCTGGCACGACTAATGCATGGGCTGCAAGGGAGGCGTGGTTGCAGATGGCTCCTGAGTGGGAGCCTCGGGAGTTGAGAGGGCCTCTCTGGGAAGTGACTACGGCTTTGACGCTTTTGCTTGCGGGTGTGGACTTGTTTATGATGATGCATCCGGCTGCTGTTAAAACCCTCAAGGATGTCACTAATCAGCTCCTAGGCGGAAGCTCTGGTAACGCTGATAGACTGGTTGAATGGGTTTCTGTTAAGATTTAGATTTTGGGTGGTGTGGCGAATGAGTGAAAGGGAAGCGAAAGGAAAAGTTGGCATTAGAGAATTAAGCCCAATTGACGTTTACAAGCTTCTTCCACGAACTAACTGTAAGGAATGCGACGAAGAAAACTGCATGGCTTTTGCCACAAAAGTTGTGAACCGTGAAGTACCCATAGAGAAGTGTTCTCCACTTCTGACCAAAGAGCATGAGAAAGCCTACAAGCAGTTGAAGGAGATGCTGAAACCTGCCATAAAAGAGGTTGTTGTAGGCGTTGGAGACCGTGCTGTTAAGATTGGGGGAAAACTGGTTATGTATCGTCATGAATTCACGTATTTTAATCCCACAGCTATTGCAATTGATGTAACTGATGATATGTCTGAAGAAGAAATATTGGATAGGATAAAGAGGGCTGAGCAGTTTAGGTTTGAGTATATTGGGCAAACATTGAAACTTGATATGGTTGCTGTTCGCTCCACGTCGAATGATTCTGAAAAGTTTAAGGCAACGGTTAAAATGGTAGCTGATAACACAAATCTACCCTTATTTTTATGTTCGTTAAATCCAAGCGTTTTGGAGGCTGGTTTGATGGTTGTTCCAAAATCTCGATCACTTTTGTATGCGGCAACAAAGGACAATTGGAGGGAGATGGCTGAACTTGCGCTAATGTATAATTGTCCTTTAACGGTTTTTGCTCCGAACAATTTGAAACTGCTTAGGTCTTTGGCGAAGACTTTGCATGAATATGGCGTTGAAGACTTGGTTTTGGACCCTGGCACTTTTGTTGGCGATGGTTTGGCTGACACGTTGAATAATTTTACTATGATTCGTCGAGCTGGTTGTAAGCGTATTGATGAACTATTAGGTTTTCCGTTGTTGGGTGTGCCGATGGTTGCTTGGTTGGAGAGGAGTGAAGCACCTGAGGAAATTGTGAAGTGGCGAGAGGCTTACGTGGCGGCTATGCAAATTGTTCGTTTCGCGGACGTTCTGATAATGCATAATGTGGATGGTTGGGCGCTTCTTCCAAACGTTATATTACGGCAGAACATTTACACTGACCCGCGGAAGCCTGTGGCTGTTGAGCCTGGTTTGAAAGTGTTTGGTGCGCCTGACGAGAATTCGCCTGTAATGTTTACAACTAACTTTGCGCTTACATATTATACAGTGGCTTCAGACATAGAATCTGCAAAAGTAAACGGCTATCTTTTGGTTGTGGACACGGAAGGCATAGCCGTAGACAGTGCTGTTGCTGGAAGAAAACTAACAGCGGAGAAAGTTGCAGACGCAATAAAGACCTCAAGAATCGAAAACAAAGTCAAACATAGAAAACTCATAATTCCAGGGAAGGCTGCACGCCTAAGCGGCGAAATTGAAGAATTAAGCGGATGGCAAGTGCTTGTAGGACCAAGAGACTCGTCGGATATACCAAAATTCCTACAAGAAAAATGGCAAAACCAATCCTGATTTATTTCAATTCAATAGTTATAAAAGCAACATCAATTTTTACCAGTTAAAATGAAAAAATTTCTTCAGAAAAAACCTGTAATAACTCCTCATTATTCTCTGACAAGAGAGAAATCGAATTCAAGGCAAATCTAAAACTGTGAAAATCTAGAGGGGGTCTATCCGTATTGCAATTGAAAAACTCCAAAACTATGTTCTTTTATTGTTTCATCTTACTATATCGTTTGAGATAATCTTCAGCCTTGGGAAAAACATCTTGAATTCTTTCACAACGTTTCCTCGTATTAATGTCATGTTGAAGTGCCGTAAAATCTCTAGGCTTGCTGAAGCTTTCCACTTCGCTCGTCTCTCTTTTCCTCATGATCCTAATACAATCATCCACAATACAGCTTAAAACGCACGCTCCACAGTAAACACAAAGCTCCTCTATAATTCCAATCTCTCCAGCCTTCCAAAACAAGGCACTAGTCGGACACGCCTCTATACAAAGTTTACACTCAACACCCTTACACGTACGCTTATCAATGCTAATACTTCCTTCAACAAAAAATTCCTTTATTTCCAACGGCGCCAAAAGCTCCTCTCTACGCTTCTTTTTCTCTTTTTCCGCCGTTTCCATTAGTACTTGGAATATGTCAATGAGCGGAGGCTCTGCTTTTGGCTTGCTAGACTTGCGTTTCCGGGGCATTTACTTCATCTTTAACCAAACTATTAGATTTGAAATTATAATGCTCATGAATTATAATTACTTATCCAAAATCCACATTCACATAGAGTCTATTGCTTAAAGAAGAAACTTATAACTAAGACTATGCTTTTGTTAGCTGTTAGGATCGGATATTAAAATGTGCGAATTCAATGTCATCCTTAACGGAAAAACAGTATTAAAAGATGTAATCTACGCGAAAATGGAGAGCAACAACGTAATCGTCAAAGACGTGCTCGGAGAAACCAAAGAATTCAAAAACTGCAAAATAACAGAAGTTGACGTAAACTCTACACGCCTAGTCTTATCAAGCCTCAAAGCTTAGAATCATATCAATGAAACAAGAAGTCCTGCCGCTAAACCAAAAAACGTCGGAAAAGGCAATCCAGGAAACATTCCCTTCTTCTCCAGCATTCTAAAAGCTAATAGGCAACCAAATAAAATGCCAATAATGGACGCTAAACAGGAAATAAAGCCAAAATAGAGAAGCATATGCCCAGAAAGCATAGAATAAAACGTCAAATCACCCAACCCCATTTGAATATCCTTAAAAGAGAAGCTTAAACCATGAAGCTGCTCAAGCCCGCTACGGGCTATTTTCCCTACAGGCCCATGATAAACAGCAAACACATCATAAACCGCCAAAAAACCCAAAATCAAAATTGCACTCAAAGTGGGAATTGAAACTCCCAGAAATGTTCCTAAGGCCCCTCCCAAACACAGAACAACTAAATTGCAAACTCTGCTGCGGACTCGAAAAATTGCAAAGTAAGCTAACCCCGTTATGACCAAGGACAAAGTCAAAATTACAAATTCCATGCTAGGAATGGCAAACCTTGAAAAAGCAGCCAATAAATAAATTATGGAAAGCATAAAAACAGCAGTCGTTAAAGCAAAACCAGTAATCCAAGCAATCAATTTACGGTTTCGCCACTTTAAAAGCAGATACAATAGCGACGCGCCAACTGCGACAAGTATAACAAAATAGAATGCATTGCCAAAAGATCCTGCAATACCTTCAGGGAAGGGAGTGACTCCATAAATTTCCACAGGAGAAGTTAAGATTAGGAAGGCGCAAAAAAATCCAAATAACAGGCTTCCTAAAATAGGTGTTAAATGTATAAGTTCAGCCTTAAACTCGCTACTCAAGCTTTCACCCTAACTTGTTGCAGCCATTTCAGCCTTCAAATAACATTTATTACAGAATAAGCTTTGCTTCCTGTCGGTTTCGAAAATGGAATTGGAAAAATACATAACACAAAACGGGTTAGAACAATGCTTCAAACCCAAAGTATGCCCAAGCTCATGTACAGCCTCCTTCGTGCTTCTTTCAACAAAAAGTTCCACGTTAGGAGCCTTTCCATAATATTCTGGCCTAAGCCTCCACAAAGAAATTAATGCTGCTTTTCCGGGGCATTCTGCTTCTCCAAACACAAAATTCAATTCTAGAACAAAAATGTCGACGTCTATAATTCCTAAAACGCGGTCAAGAACTTTCTCTTTTTCAGCATAGCTACTAACCTTTCTTAAAATGCTATCTGAACGGTATTGTTGTCTTGCCCTATTGAAGGATTGCTCAGGAATTGGCAATGTTTCACTAATCACTGTGCATGTAGTTTTTGGGAGAATCATTTTCAAGTTTTCTTGAATTCCATTTATTACTGAAGAGTCTACTTGTCCAATACGTAAAATTCCAATTTTCATAATTTCACTCTAAACCTTAAATACATCCCCAGCCTTCGGGGCAGTGGCCTCTAACCCTAATTCATTCTTTACCCACTTTGTGAAAAGTTCACAGTTTCCTTCTGCACCGTGAACAACATAAATTTTCGGGTTTCCACCAAGCGTTTTCACAGCTTCTTTAAGTTGGCTTGCTCCGCAATGGGATGAAAAATCGAAATGTTCAACGCGAGCCTTAACCTTCCTCATTTTTCCGTCAATAAGACATACTCCCTTCTCCAGCAGTTCTCTTCCAGGCGTGCCTGGAATCTGATAGCTAACTAAAAAGATGGCATTATGCCCCTTTTTCCCCATTTTCGATGTGTAAAATACTGCTGGGCCGCCTTTAAGCATTCCTGCTGGGGAAATTATCGCTCCGGGTGTTTTCGTAGCCTTTCTGCGGTCTCTCCAGCCTTCAACCCAATCAACAGAATGCATCATATCTATAAACAGTTTAGGGTCTCTCAGAAATTCCTTGTAATTCATCACTATTCTGCTTGCTTCACGGGCCATTCCGTCCATAGTGACAGGATATTCAAAATGATGTGCGGTTAAAACACATGCTATTTCTTGAGACCTTCCAACACCAAAGGCTGGAACCAGAACCGTACCTCCCCTTTCCACAACGTCAGTCACTTCATCCACAAAATGTTTTTCCAGCTCTAAACGTTCCGTATGGTCTTCATCTGCATAGGTGCTTTCAATAATCACAGCATCCAAGTCGCCATATTCCATCTTTGCACCTTCCAAAAGTCTTGTGTCAACAGTGTTGAAATCGCTTGTGTAAAGCACTCTCTTTCCTTCAGCCTCGACTAGTATTTGTGCGCTTCCAGGAGTATGTCCAGCATTTAAAAGCTGAAATTTCATGTCTCCGATATCTTCTTCGGCGCCAAAATCTACATGATTGTTGCTTCTCATCATGGACCTTAATTCAAGATATTCATATGGTAAATAGTAGCTGGATAGGTGAATAAAGTCGGAAATCAGTATTTGGGTTAGTTCCAAATTTAGTCTATTTGTGTATAGCGGCTTCCGTTCATGAATGTAAAAAATGGGAATTGCACCTGAATGATCGAGGTGGCTGTGGGTTAAAATGAGTGCGTCAACATCTTTGGGTGGTACGTGCATCGGAAATCCTGGCTCATGATTTAACATGACTCCATAATCTAACAAAACTTGAGTTTTTTCAGTCTTTACGGCTATGGCTATTCTGCCAACCTCATGGGTTCCGCCTAGAAACCCAATTTGTAATGGACTCATTCTTTTTCATCCGCTAATGCAGTAATCATGCTTCTTGCCCTTTTAAAAATGTATTGACTTTCCTGTTGAAGCAACCCTAATCAGCCCCTTCCTGATGGCTTTCAAAATTTCATCGATGTCTGAGGAAGCTTGAATCTCCGTGTAAACAGTCCACAATTCATCAATGTTGTGGGCGTCGCTACCGGCTACACCGGGTAAACTCATCTCTTTAGCTAAATTTTCAGCCAACTTATTAACGTGAGATGTGGAAGCCCCATTCAAAATTTCTATGGCGTCAACATCGTATTTTTTCGTTAAGTCGCCTAAGCCATATGCTCTATAGGGATGTGCGACAACAGTTAAGCTGTCTCTTTCTCTTGCAAAGTCAATCACGCTTCTAGCAGTCCATGGTTTAGGTGGCAATTCTGCAACGCCTAAAACTATTATGTCACCTTCACTTGTAGTTATTTCAACTCCTGGGATTATCAAAATGTCTTTGTATACAGAAGCCAATTGTCGCACTTTATGATAACCTTCAACCGTGTTATGGTCTGTTATTGCAATGGCTTTTATGAAGGGATGTGCATAAAGTTGGTCAACTATAATTTTTGGGTGGATTGATGCGTCGAATGAATATTTTGTGTGAATGTGCAAATCAACTCGAATCAAAGTTATTCGCGCAAGGCTTCCTGCAAAGTTTTCTCCAAACCAGTTAAAATGACTTTTTTCTGCTCTTTCTTGATATTGAAATATTTAAACTTGATGTTTCTTTTTATGCAGGCTTTCTTGCAGGCTTTCAGGACAACATTATTCCAATTTTCTTGATCATGAAATAATACAACCATCCTATAGTTCATGCGACTGATGTAGTCTACCACTTGGTTCGCCACATACTCTATGGCTTCTTTGTCGAGTGGAAGAGCGGTTTCATGTTGAGAAAGGGGATAAACTTCATCCAGCTCTATCGGAATTACGCCGAAAGGAGCTGCGTAAAAACATACGTTAATTTTGTTTAAACGTTTTTTAATCGTGCTTTGAAGATGTTGCGAAATTTCTTTAAACTCTTTAGATTTATGGAATGGCTTCATTTGGGTTTGAGGCATGAGTAAAAGGATTTTGGCTTTCTTTGGCTTAGAATATCTTTCTATCATTAGTGTTCTATGTCGAACAACTTCTGGTCGAGTAAGCCCGACGGAATTGAAGAAGAAAATTCCGCTCTTTTTCACTATTGGACCATGTTTTTCGATTAAATCTTCATATTTCGCCAACCTTTTTAAAGCTTGAAGTAAAGCCGGATGCCCATGTGCCCTCATTTCTAAGTGTTCCCATAGTCTGCCGTCTTTTATGGCTTGTTTTATGCGTTTTAACTCGGCAAAGCATAAGTAAAGGTTGTGTTCGGCAAGAAAGGCTTGTTTTTCTTTCTGAGGCATTTCTAAAACTTGTTTTGGTGTGGCTTTTGTGCATTTTGGGCATGTGCATGGGAAATACTCAAGTTCATTTAGCTTCCATGTGCCCGTTTCTGTCATGTAGCGATTTTGCCTAGCGTATATGGCGTAGGCTGCAGAGTCGAAGAGGTCGCATCCAAGGGCCACAGCCAAAGAGAGCATGAAGGGGTGTCCTGCCCCGAAAAGGTGGAGAGGTCTTTCGATGGGCAGATTCGTTTTTGCAGTCACAATCATGTCAACTAGGATGTCGAATCGGTAGCGTTCCATTACTTCGGTTGGACTGCCCAGTGCGTGAATTTGGAATGGTAATTTAGCTGTTTTTTTGGCGGATTTGGCTACAAGGTCTAGATATCTACCGCCTTGAACTGGGCCTACCCAAAGGATGTCATCGCGAGTTTTCAAGGTGAAGAGCTCTTTTGCTCTTCTTAACGTTTCTTTCACGGTTTGTTCTGCGTGGTTTTCTGACACTTTCCAACCTGTTGGTATGTCCAAGATTGTGGCTATGTCCGTGTCTATTCGTTCTTGATAATCCACAATTTCCTCCGGGTTTATTCCTATGTCACCATAAACAAGGATCTGATACGCGCCAGAATCTGTCATTATAACCCCGTCATAATCCAAAAACTTGTGCAAGCCTTTTTCCGTTGGCTGTTTCTGAAAATGTTTCTTCAATATATATGCGTTAGTTATTAGGGCTTCAAACCCGAAATCCTCCCGAATCTTTCTCGGGGCGATTGGCTGTATAATAGGATTTATTACAGGAAACAGAAGTGGAGTTTCAACAGCACCACTTTTGGTTTTGAGTTTCCCTATCCTTGCGAGTAAATCTTTTTCCTTTATTTCAAAGCTCATCATTAAACCTAAACAAACTCAGTTAAACAAGCATATAAAAAATGTTCATTAGTCATGCATGCCCATTTGAGGATTTTTTATTTTGACTCTGGTTTCTTTTAGCAGAAGCGGCGGTATAGCGGACATTCCTATGGCGAATGCGGAAGCATAAAATGGCGCGTACATGCCCCAACCGTCCCATAGGATACCGCTAAAGGCGTCTCCCATCATTAGTCCCATCCAAAAAGTCATCGCTGAAATCCCATTTACCAGACCCCACTTCGAAGAAGGTGTGGCTTCCATCATAAGAGTCTGAAACGCAGGCCACGAAAAGCTCAATATGAAGTTCGATAGAAACATAAAAACAATCAATTCAAACAAGTTTCGTGAATAGGCAAACAACAATAAAAATGGAGATGAAGCCGCGAAAGTTACAAACATAACTTTTCTTCGGTCAAATATATCGCTGCATTTGCTTCCTGGAATTTGCACAATTATGGAGGGAACTCCGAAACCAATAGCATATAATATGCCTATGAACGTGTAGTCTACAGGAAAGTTTGATTCAACAAAGACTGGAATCACGGGGCTAGTCACACCTATGCCTATGCCTTGAATTATGTTTATCAATGAGAACAAAACGATTGTAAACAGATATGCATTGGTCATGTTGACTTTTTTGCTATTCTCCCTAATAACCTTCTTTGTTTGTGGTTTTCTCCTAGTCTCTTGCATGAGAAGTGTTAGAGGGAAAATAGCGAATATCAATATGGAACAGGCAAAGAAAGGAAAGCGTAAGCCCAATGAATCCGCGACAACCCCGCCTAAAAATGGGGCAACTGTGGAGCCTATCAACCAAGAGATGTTTGTCCAGCTGTAGGCCTTAGCCATGGTTTCAGTCGAAGAAGCGTCCGCTACTATTGTCCATCGAATAGGTATGTATAAGCCTGACGCAAAGCCAGACAGCATAACCCAAGGAACCAAATCCATCCAATTATTAGCTAGGGTGTACATTAATGGCGGAAAAGCAGCCACCAACGTACCCAACGCATGCAATCTTTTTCTACCGTACTTGTCTGATAGGAAACCACTGGGAATTTGCATAGCCGCAGCAACAGCATTCGATATGGAGAACACGAGTCCAAGTTCTGTCATAGATGCGTTAAGAGAATCTTTAATGTAAATTGGCCATATTGGACCAGTCAGATTAACGGCTAAGGAGCCCACTAAGAAAACGATGGAAAGGATTAGTATGTTTCTTCCGTAGGTCATAAATCGACTCAATTTCGTTGCCCCTTGCCAAACCAATCAACCACCTCTCGAAAACGGCACTCATCCATATAAGAATTATGGAGGCTACGCGTTCGTCTAGGCTAAATATACTTATACTGTTGTTTTCTCTAATTATGTGTCTACCGCAAAGGAAAAATGAAACATGGTTTGCACAATTGAAGTTCATGAGAAGCCAAAACTGAATAATCCCGTCTTGATTGAAGGTTTACCCGGCATAGGGTTTGTGGCCAACATTGCAGCTCTGCATTTAATTCACGAATTAAAAGCTAAGCTTTTCGCAGAAATTTTGTCAGCTTCTTTCCAAGATTTAGCAGTCACAACTGAAACTGGTGGCACCCGCTCTCCAATAAACGAACTCTATTATTATAACAGAAGCGATGGCGGTCGCGACTTAATCATTTGGTATGGCAACACACAAGCTTTAACAACTTTCGGACAGTATGAGCTTTGTGGCCGTGTTTTAGACATAGCTCAAGAATTAGGCTGCCGTTACATAATAACCGTAGGCGGATTCAAAAAGGAAGAGGTAAAAGAAACGCCAGAAATTTACTGTGCAGCATCAGACCCTGAAACATTAAATGAAGCCCTAAACCTTGAAGCGAAGATAATGGTTGGGCAAATATTTGGTGTTGCAGGTCTCATAGTAGGTTTGGGTAAACTTAGAGGGTTTAAGGGCTACTCACTTCTAGTAGAAACTTTGGGCACGTACCCTGATGCAAACGCTGCGCGCCGTGCTTTGTTGGCTTTGAGCAAACATTTGAACTTGACCCTTGATTTGTCAAGGTTGGATGTAGCTGTGGAAAAAACCCAAAAAATACTGGAATCCTTTGGTTTGGTTAGAAACATTAGAGAAGAAAGAAAGAACGAAGAACAACAGTTCCGATGGTTCGTCTAGTTTAAACGCATTTCATAAAAATTCTTAATTTTGTCGAGAATGTTCTCTATTCTCAAATGAGGTTTCATTTCATCTCCCCAATCTTTTGGAAGTTTCCATCTAAACTTTCCAGCTGCACGTCCATCCATAAGAACAACAATTCCTCTGTCCTCGGGGCTTCGAATAAGTCTTCCAGCAGATTGGGCTAACGCGTTTAAACATGGAATGACATTTGCATATTCTATGGCTTTGTTTCCAAATTTCTCCTCAAAATATTTGTATAGAGCATCCTGAAGCTCTGTTCTCTTCGGATATGGTAAGCCAACGATAATAACTGCTGAAAGCATGCTTCTTCCCTCGGTTGTCATGTCAACTCCTTCGCTGATTTTGCCTCTAGCTACACCAAAGATTACACATTGCTTATTATTTTTCAGAAACTGAAGTACATCCAAAATTCTTGTGCTCCTTTCTTCAACGACCAAAGGCGAATCAATCCATGTAGCGGCTACAATTTTACGCATTACTTCATAAGAGGGGAAATAAACGGCTATTCTGCCATCAATTTGCTTAATTATCTGCATAAGATGTTCTGCTATCTTCTTCCATTGCATCTCATTTCTTTTTTCAAATTTTGTCGTAACCGCCTTATCCACCAAAATAAGCCTATTATCAGACGGAAATGGATTTGGAAGTTCCATAATTTCGCAGCGTTTTCTCTCAATTCCCAAAACATCTATGTAATATCTAGCGTGCCAAAGTGTTCCAGACATGAGGATGGCGGAACGAAGCTCATTAATAACACTTGCAGCTAATGCTGGATCAAGACATCTGATTCCAAGCCTTACATTTTTCGTTTCATCCTTATCTATTTCAACCTTTACGTATCGAACGTATCCTGAACCAGTAAGGCTAACCCAATCCAACAAGAAACTTGCACACCGTGATAAGTAAGAAATCGGGCTTTTGCCTGCTTCAGCCCTTTTCTGTCTAATAGATTCCCCCATGTCTGTAAGTTCGGAAAAAATTTTCGACAACTTATTGTTGTCAACTCTAAAATTTTTCAACAAAGCTTTGACGATTGTGTCCTTTTCCAAGATATGTTCAATTTCTAGCCCATATTCCTTGTAAACATTTTTTCCAAGGCCAACCATTAATTCGTGTAAAGCATACAGGAAGCCGAAATCATCTAAGCCAAATGATTTAACTTCCTTTAAAGCTCTTCTGACGGATGTTGATGATAGCTCATCTGAGAATATGCCAGCAGCATAATAGGGTAAACTGTGGGCTTCGTCAAAAACACAGTTAATATCCCTCGTTCGCATTCCAGCCCTGCCAAGGATAGAACCCCTAATGGCGTCAACTAGAATATAATTGTAGTTGCCTATGACTATGTCTGCGTATCTTGCGAGAATCTTCGTTGCTTCGTAAGGACAAATTTCCTTGTCACGGCAGATTTCGTACACTTCGTCGGGCATTAGTGGTCCAATTCCTTTAATCTTGTTAATAACGTTGTAGGCGTGCCAACTAGGCTTCCATCCGTTGTATGTTCTGTCATAATACGTACATGTTTTTCCGAAGACACCTTCTTTTAAGCCTTTACAATAATATAGGAAATCACGATAGCTGACATCCTTAAGTTTTGGGTCTTCTATGGCATGTGGGCACATTTCCTTTTTGCTCTTAAAGATAGAAGCTGTCAAGCTGATGTCGCAGTACTCTTTGATATTCTTTAGTTCTCTGCAATAAATTTCAAGCTGGTTTCGCGTTCTGGTCAATGCGAGGAGTCTGCCTACTGAATCGTCTAACTCGTTAGCCATGAAGAAGGCGGTTAGTACAGAAATAGATTTTCCAGTACCACAAGGCGAAGAAAGTAAGCCTGTCTTTCCATTTTTGATTATGTCAAAAGAGAATTTTATCGCATTAAGTTGAAAAGGGCGAAAGCTCGGATAGGGAAAGAATTCTCTTACCATTTTTTGAAAATCAATCTTGCCTTCCTTCTTTTCTTTTCGAGGCAACTCCTCAGCCATAACAATCATTCCCCAGTTTGGTTTAGGGTAACGGAACAAAAGAAGAAAGAGGAACGACATTTGCACGATTATTATCCTTTTGTTTCGCTGGTAAATTGTTCATAAACTTTTTGCACTCGTTCGGCAGCTGGTCCTGAACCTTCTACTACACCTTTTTCGGTCACCTTAACTTTATCCATGACCCATATAAACCCCTTGTCCTCGTAAAGTTTAACCATTGTTGGAAACACTTTTTCGAGGCGGTCTGCCAAGGCTTTTATGTCAAAGGGTTTTTCCACACTTAATATGTGGGCAACAATGTTTCCGTTAAGGAAAGCCCTATGCAAAATTTTTCCAGCTTCATCCTTTGCCTCAGCTAAACACAGACTTAAGGTATCGGGGTTAATCCCAATTAAGGTTCCGCTAAACGTTTTTCCAGTTGCAGTTGAAACAATCACACTCTTATCCACCAATGCCGTTATTTCGGTGAAAAACTTTCTTTGGGCTACTGACAACTCTTAAACCTCCGCCTAACAGTTGTGAAAACACATATTTAGGATTTTAACAAGTGAACACAAAAGATAAGACGCGTCTATTGCTAAGGACTCAACTTTTTCTCTTTCAGATTCTGTTTTAGCAACATTATAGTGTCGACTGGTACATCATTGTAAACAACAACGTTTGGCCCAATCCAACTGTTGTTTCCTACCTTAATGCCAGGCATAAAAAGTGCATTTATACCAGCTTTCACATTGTCGCCCAAAATTGCTCCAAGTTTTGTTCTCCCACTATCCACAATCTTGTCTTTCACCATCATCTTTATGGTTCCAACATCAAGCCTATAATTAGCTGTTATGGTGCCCGCGCCCAAATTGCAGTCTTCACCTAGTATGCTATCGCCAACATAGGACAGATGACCAATGTGCGCATTGTCCATAATTATGCTATTCTTAATTTCGCAAGCATTACCTACTCGCACTTTTTTGCCTATGCTTGTGTATGGACGAATATGGCAGTTGGGTCCTATGTCGCTCTCTTCATCTATAAACGCTGGGCCTTCAATATACGCGCATGAACGTATGCGCGCAGACTCCGCAACAGTCACAGGACCAATCAGATGGGCACCATTTTCTACAAGTCCGCAAACTCTATGGTCCATTCTCATTAATGCCCAACGGTTTGCCTCAAGCAGATCCCAAGGTCTTCCAATGTCTATCCAATTATCTCGTGAAATTTTAACAGCTATAACCATCTTTTTCTCCTGCAACAATTGTGAGATAGCGTCGGTGATTTCCCATTCTCCTCTTGCTGAAGCTTGTGTCTTCCGTATTTTATCAAATATTTCCATTGAGAAAATATATATGCCAGCATTAGCCAAGTTTGACGGAGCTTCCTTGCTGTTTGGCTTCTCAACTATACGCTTAACATGCTCCTCATCTTCAAGTTCTACTATGCCATAGTCTTCTGGATTTTCAACAGGAACAACAGCCATTGTCGCGGCTGGTTTTTCTCTCTTGTATGCGTCAATAACATTTTTCACAGCCTTGGCAGAGAACAGTAAATCGCCATAAACAAGGAGAAAATCATCCTTTACGTATGGTTCAACGATGCTTACGGCATTGCCTGTTCCAAGCACCGCTTTCTGCTCTACATACTCAATCTTTAATCCAAAATTTTTTCCATCGCCAAAATATTGGCGAATTGCATCTCCCATATAATGAATAACTATTAATGCCTCATCTATTCCAGACGTTTTAACAGCATTTAAACAGTGTTCAAGTATTGGTTTTCCACCAATCTTTATCAAATGTTTTGGTCTTGTTGACGTGATTGGTTGAAGTCTCATGCCTTCTCCAGCAGCCAAAATTACAGCTTTCATTGTTTCATTTCTCCAATCAGGTTCTTGATTAGAGCCACTCCTTTCTCCATTATTTCCTTTGCAGCTTTTAATGATTCACCCTCCACTGTCAGCCTTACAAGGGGTTCAGTGCCAGATGCCCTAACCAAAATCCAACCATTTTCCAGTGCTAGGCGAACACCATCGACAGTTGAAAAATCCTTGTATGCTGGAAAAACAGACTTTAAGGCTTCCCTGACTTTTTCCACAATCTTGTGTTTTACTTCGTTCTTGCAAGCAATGTTCTTTCTGAAGGTTGGATATTTGGGCGTTTTCGCTATGAACTCCGATAAACTCTTATCTTCTTCTTCCAAGGCTTTCAGAAGCATCACCGACGAAAGTATTCCGTCTGGACAGTAATGAAATTGCGGGTGTATCCAGGCTCCGCAGGGTTCCCCGCCAAAAACAGCTTTATGTTGTTTTATTGCTTCTGCAACATAAACGTCGCCAACCTTTGTCCTCACCACTTTTCCGCTATGCACCTCCACCACCTTCTCAATACACATAGACGCCTCAATATTCGTCACTACAATTCCTTCGCCTTTTTTCTTCGCAACATGCGCAGCATAAGCCGCTAAAACGCGGTCAAAATCCACAAAATTACCTTCTTCATCAATGAAAGCCACTCTATCACCATCACCATCGTAAGCTATTCCCACATCAGCGTCTAATTCTTGCACAATTTTAGCTAGAGGCTTCAAAGATTCAGCATTTGGTTCGGGGCTCCTAGCAGTGAAGAATCCATCTGGCTGAGAATTTACTGCTGTTACTTTACATTCTAAACTTCCAAGAATCAATGGTGCAAGGTTACATGTCGCCCCACATCCTGGGTCAACTATCACATGCCATTTCTTACGTAATTTGATGTTTTTTCTTATCATTTTGACATAGAGACAGCTTTCATCAATGAACAAGGCTTCACCAACATTCTGCCAATTTACCATACCAAAACCTTCACTCTCAATAATCTTTTCGATTTTACTTTGACTTCTGTCACCGTAGGCTACGCTGTCGCTATCAAAGATTTTTATTCCGTTATACTGGGGCGGATTATGCGAAGCTGTAATCATCACACCAGCATTGGCATTCAGCTTCTTAGTCAAATACGCTAACACTGGAGTAGGCACAATACCCAAGCAATCAACATTGGCTCCTCCAGCCAACAGACCAGAAACCAACGCGTCCTCAAGCATTAAACCCGAAACTCTAGTATCCCGACCTACAAGCACCTTTTTGGCCTTAGAAAATGTCGTGATAGCTAAACCTATTTTAGCCGCCAAAATCGGCGTTAAATCAACATTAACCAAACCACGCACACCAGAACTGCCAAAGAGTTTTGACCTCAAGCCGATTTCACCAGATACGCGTCTTCATGGTTAAAGTGAAGAATGTATTTAAATAATTATGCAAAACATAACGTTTCGGAGAACTTTTTTAGCTGTTTTCGTGTGGGGTGCATGCCATTTGAGTTAGAAATATAGTAGGCTGCAACAGCACTGGCTAAGGTCAATCTACCGCCGTCTGAAAGTCCAAAGGCGTCTCCTAAAATGTTTCCAGCATTCCAAGCGTCACCAGCTCCTGTAGCCCTTAAAACCGGAACTTTGAAGACTGGAACAACGGTCTCGCGTTTTCTGGTGAATGTTGCTGAAAAGCCTGTCGTGTGTAGGTCAACTCGTGCTGATAGATGTAATGCCAATATTCTTGCAGATTCCTTTGCCAACTCTTCGGACTGTAAACTTTTTCTCAGCTCTTTTACCTCGTCGCTTAACTGTGACGCATAGCAAATTGCTTCATTTTCATTCACACTTAAGATATCCACTTGTTTGCCTTGCAGGACTTTTCTCACTAATTCTGGAATCTTTTCCTTGTTCGGGTTTGGGTCTGCTGTATCGTAGTAAGTTTTGCCTTTTCCCATTATTTTTGTATGGCTAAAAATAGTCTTGGCTAGTTCTGTTCCGAAGCGTCTAGTTCCAGCCCAATTAAATACGCAAACGTAATCTGCGTTTTTAATTGCTTCAAAATCGTCATTATTTAGGTGGCGTGGTCCAAAACTGGCTAAAGCGCCCACGTCCCTTAGCATGACGTTAACCTTTCCTTTTTCAGTTTTAAATTCCGTTGCGGTTGTTATTGATGGCTTCTCGAAGATTTTAATGTGGGAAACGTCAACTCCAAATGGCTTAAGGTAATATTTTATAAGTTGTAGTCCAAGCTTGTTTGTACAAACAATCGGTGTAACTTTCACGCCGAAAACAGCTAAGGCGGAGGCTGTGTTTATCGCGTTTCCTCCCCTAAGCTCTGTTTGTTCTATCCCGTCTATGGCACCGCCCTTTCGTTTAACTACATTTTCGAGGATTTCAGAAAAATCCTTCACATCACAGTTTAGGTTTATTAGGCGGTCAAGGAAAAAATCAGGCATAACAACCACGTTAAGTTTTTCAATTTCGCTTTTTAGAAACCTTTGCATTTCCTCAAGGAAGTCGCCAAACAAAATTTTGTTCACCTGAAAACAAGATAATTGCTGAGCACAAATAACGTTTTTTCATAAAGTTTTTTTAATTGGTCTTAAGTAATAGGGTTAACTTTATGACACAAAACATGTTTAGTGAGGAATTTAATTGAAATTTAAAACTGAAATTACGTTACTTCTACTAGCAATCCTACTATATATTTTAAGTGCTTTTTGTTATTCTTATGAAGTACTTGAGCAAGGATTAAACCCTGTTATAAATCCCTACAGAGATTATGCCCTTCCATTGGCAGGTGTTGCTTCAGCACTTTTGTTAATTGCCGCGATTTTATATTCAAAGCGAAAGTAAAGCCAAACGTAGGAGAGGGAATTTTGCAAGGCAGAAGAGCATTTTTCGCGGTGTTTATAGTTGCTGGTTTTGTTATGAAAATGATTGCTGAGTTTGTGCATGAAGTTTGCGGACACGGCTTGTTTGTTCTACTATTTGGGGGAACAATAAAAAATGTATATATATGTATTTTGTGGCCTTACGAACTTTCTTACATAAAATGGTCACCAAATGGTTTTACTTTAGCACAGATGGCATGGATTTACATAGGTGGCATATTAGTATGCTTATGGGTGTCAACTCTAATCCAAGTGTTCTTGTTTGTGAAAAAGAAAATTTCTTGGCATTTTTCTCTTGCACTTTTTTGGCTTGCATTCTGGACGCTTGTAAATGCAACAGGATACCTAATAATTGGCGGTTTAGCACCATTCGGAGACATTTATGAGTTAATTAAGTTGGGAATTTTAACAAGTCTGCTTTCTCTCGTCATCGGCTTAATCATATTTGTTATAGGCTTTGTTACTTTATCTTGGATTCTGAGGAGAACATTGATTGGATTGTTTACTCCTAAAAAGGCAAGTTTAGGTGTAAGCCTTTTCTGGCTTATAATTCCGGTGCTTATTATGGTAATGGTCGCTAGTCCAGAACGTAGTTTGCAAGTGGCGTATATTCCTTTAGCGTTTATCCCAGCATTGCTTTCATTTGTCATAGAGCATTTTCTGGTTTTATCCAAATAAAAATCTTGTACAAATCCAGACGATGTCGCCGAAGAATAAGGTTATGATTAAACCCGCCGTGATGAAGATGAGCATGGGTAAGCCTGGGGTTGCCCAAATCAAATCCTGAATCTTTTCAGCGTCAACAGCTCTAGATAACCTGTCAACTATTGCGTTTCTATTTTCTTCTCTTGGTATGAGGACAAGTTTTCTTTTAAATCCATTTTCAATGTTTCCTTCCACATCTTCTAGGGGATATAAATGCCATTTTTCTTTCAGCTTATGAACAGAGACCTTGTAACCAGTTATCAAAACAAGAATTTTTCTACCTAGAGATTCTTTCTGATGGTCTTCTTCGAAGAATTTTCTACCAGTTTTCTTGTGCCAAAATATGTTGTAGATAAGCATGTATACTGCTGTTGCGGCTGCTAGCAAAATGGAGTTAGTAAAAACGGTTATTGGGAAGAAATTTTGTGAAATCAGTGAGGGTTCTCCTGATATGGGTGAAAGCAAGTTTTCTGGATAGAATGGCAAAACAAGCGCCAGACACATTAAGGCTTTCGCGTCAGCACCTCCGAAACCTCCAGAATAGAAAAGTACCACGGCAAGGGCTGCAGTTAAGCCGAAACTTATGCCATAAGAAAGCAATTGTGAAGGTTCGTGTAGAAACACTTCAGTAAAGGTTAATGCGAAAGCTGGCGGTGCGAAGAGTATCCAGATGCTGTTGCTCACTTCTCGGGTCTTATAATCACTCCAAGAGGCATAGATTAGAAAGAATAGAGCCAATGCGGTTCTTGCTATTTCTAATATGATTTGCAACTAGGACACCGTTTATGGTTGTTGGATGAATTTTAAGACGACATTTAATTGTTAAGGTGTTGTTTTATAAAATAGATTTTGGGAGTCTTAAAAGGAGAATTTTGCTAGGAATAATTTTATTAGGGAGTTTGGGGCGCCTGTTCATGGAAATCTAGGGTTTGACCTGCCGAAGACACAATTTTGAAATAACATGTTGCTCCAGCTGTCCAGTTATAGTTTACGGTGGCTCTTGCAATTGCCCCGTTTCCAGCAAGTGGTATCGGCAGTGGTGGGGTTGTTGTTTTGTTTTGGAGGGCTGTTGGTGAAGTTCCAACGTAAACCTGAATTAGTTGGGTGTTTGACGTTCCCGAGTTTCCTATGTCAATATCTATCTTTTTAGTGCCGATGTCCGTATAGAATCGCACGTTTGATTTGAAGAGTATCACACCTGCTTGCTGTCCTGCACTGCTCATGTACGTCATTATCCAAGCATATGTAACGACTATGGCTGCGACTGCTATTACAATTAATAGTAATGTGGCAAGTATTGGCGATATGGCTTTTTTGGATTTTAACATGTTTTTAGTTAACATGGCTTCACCCTTTGTTGTTTAGGAAATCTTCAGATTACTTATTTAACTTGTATGAACTCAAAATCCACATTCAAAATAACTGTGAGCTTGCTTGGATGGTGTTTTTGATTTGTTGTTTGTGTGTGCGTGCAACGGTGCTAGGCCCTTCTATCTGGGGTCTAATAGGTTGTGAGTTTTGCAGATATTCTTTTTTAACTAGCTTTGCGTGGTTACCGTGATTTGTGGTGGATATTCAACAGTTATCCATAAGCCTGTTTTTTGGCCACTTTCTTCTTTGTAGATGGGTGTTGTTCCGTCAAATGTGACTACTGCACCATACCAAATCACGTCTAAAGCAAATTTAAATTGAACTTGCCCGCTTGCAACTGGGCGCAGCTCAATTCTTCTATTAGCCGAGTCTGCTCTAAGGGCTCCTATTTTGCTTCCGGCAATAGTATCAAAAATGTAGAGCTTTTGGTTGGCGCTGTCAGTAAACATGATTCCAGCCCCTCTTGTATCAGAGATGAGTTGACTCCAATGATGCGCCCAAGCTGAACCTGAAAAATTGTAAAACGAGACACTAGAGCTTGAAACAACTGGAAAACCGTTTGTTGTTCCATTCTCGGTTTGTGGCGAACCAGTTGAAGCCGTTAATCTAATTGGGCACAGATCTGTAATGGTTCTATCTTGCTGTGATTGCACAAACATTAATCTTAACTGATATGTGTAAAAGGTGGCATTAGCTGGTAACGTCAAAACTAGATGCGAGTAAACGTTCGGACAACCATCAATGCCGCCACTCCATTCAGCTTCTGTGTGAACTATGTCTCTCACGATTCCATGATGAATCACGTATGCTTGACCTGATCCATAAATGCTCCATTCATTATTGATTCGCATGAACCTAGCCGTGCATGTAGTGCTTCCTTTAGTTGATGTTACAGTGAAGTCGCTTCCGAATTGGAGTGTTAATATGCCATTTGTCAACCTTTCTGCAGAAGGATTATCACCGGTAAAGTATCGGTTGATGTATGCGTATGGTGTTTGTATTGCTGTATCGCTTCCATTCCACCATATTGTGACTTTTGAAACTTTGCTGTTCGCCAGAAAAATCAGCATTGTTCTACTGCTAAATACGCTTGCATTATTGGTTAAGCCAAGTGGAATCGTGTATTCTGACGCCCAATCTTCGATTTGGAATGGTACTTCACGGTTTACGCCACTTATGGTTTGGTTAACATGAATAGCCTTTACTGGTATAGGTGGGATAGGCTTTGCTTGGGTTGTTAATTGTAAGTTTTGACCAAGCCATCTTATTGTGCCGTTTTGTAACAACTCTGCAACAATGGTTTCGTTTGGAATTGTGGAATAATTCCCGGCAACTTCAACTATGACTGTGACATAAATCGCATCAACATAAGCATTTTCAGAAGCACCAATATCATTATTTTGAAACTGAATATCAGTTGTGTTAAGATTACTCCAAGTCCAAGTTGTTCTTAAATTTGTGGCGTTATAGGTTGCGTTCAAAGGTGAACTGACACTTCCGCCTTCTGCTAAATTGCCTATAGGAATCCATGCGCCTCCATCCAATCGGTAAGCCCAAGCTAAAGTTCCTGAAACTGTCCCATAATAAGTGATGTCGAAATATACTTGTTTGATTGTTCCAGTTCCTCCTTGATAATCAGTAACTGTACAAGTAGTATCTTTTCCGAGCGTTGCATAGTTTCCATCTGGAGCCCCAGTTATTACGGGAGTGCTTCCAGCAACTGCATACTTGGTTTCTGATCGTTGGTTCCATGATAATGTGCAGATATAATGGCTGAATGATGAAGCTACAACTATTATGCCTCTTGAGTCTTCAACTTGGATAACGTATGAGTAAGGGTCTACTCCGGAAGGGATGTCGATGAGATATGTTCCGTTTGCAAACGCTACTGGTTCAACGCTTGGATTAATCAATTCCCATGTTGAGCTCGCGTATCTGTAACGGTAGAATTTGAAGTTTTGTTTTCCTAGGTTTATAAGTGCTTCATTATCATCTCTGGTAATTATTAGGGAAGCTTGATTACTTGAGGTCGTATTCGTTACTTGAACATTCAATTCGCATGAAGTTGCATAGTTTATTCCATAAATCCCGAGCCCTGTTAAATCATATTTTACGGCCAAGTTTCCCATACTATAGCTTGTGTTTGTAAACCAGTATGTGCGCATGTCTGAGCTGTTTACGTTGAAAGATGGTCCCCATTCAGGGTGCATGTTTGCTATGTTCATTAGTCCGCTATGAAGATAGTTTATGGCTAAAATTTTTGCGTATGACGAATTTCCCGTAACTTGCAGCACTGAGCCGTAATAGCCTACGGTAAAGCCCAAAATCTGTTTTAATGCAAGGTTGGTTTCATCAATTGCGCTTAAAACTTGGGGTTGGTCTTGGATTGGGCTGTTACGTATTGTGGAGTAGGTCATTATAACAGTTGCTATAAGAATTACTGCCACAAGCAAAGCCGCAATAATCGAAAATTGACCTTTACTGTTCAATCCTATATACCTCCTACTTGCCCAAGCTGCAAAACAACAAGCCTAGAAGTACCAGTAGCCGTATACTCAGATCGATAAAGCCTAGGCTTATAATAAGAAAGGAGACCAAGCGCGGTAAGTCTAATGTCCGGAGTTCTTGCCAAACCTAAAGCTAGAAATGAACCTGACACTCTATTCTTGTAAACCGCACCCGCTATCCAATTGCCCACTTTGTTAAAGATATAAGAAGTTACAGCTAGATTGTATGTAGTTAATATTGAGTCTGGTAGGGCTCTTGTGGCTGTTTGATACCAAGAAGGATAAATACCGTAATAGTTGCAATAATATGCGGCTTCTGATGAAAGGTAAACAACACCTGGCTCTCCTGTGATCCAATTCGTATTATACGAATATGCTTGGTTATCTAAACCCTGAAGGAAAGCGTTCAGCCCTGCTGGTCCAACTTGTTTCATTCCATAAATGCCCCAATCATTTTGTTCGTTTGGGAACAAACCAGTATTGCTGACATAATATAGTGGATAGCCAACTATGCTTATCCAAGTCCAGTTGTACTGTCGCACTCTCTGCCCCAGAGTGTGGCAAAATCTAGCATAAGAACTGTGGCTAGCGTCATACCCCACTCCCGAGCTTGAGTAATATCCTGCAGGTATCGGTACCGCTTCTCCAACGGTGTTTATGACTGTGGCATTTCGCAATGTTTCCCCTTGTATTGACGTGCTGTTTAGTATTTTTGCGAGATGTGTCGTGTTCTGCACCATTATTGTAGTTTTGAAGTATGGTGAGAGTAGCTTGTATAGGTCTACTGCCAGGCTTTGGGCCGTGTATCCGGTGATCCACCATCCGTTTGCGTCGCTACAATTCAATATATATAGTGTTCCTCCGCCTCCACGCTCTCCAATTTTTTCCGGAATAACGTTGAAAGTGACGTTGGAAGAAGCAACCAGATATGAGGATGCGTCAGAGGCTATGCCCAAACTTTCAGCATTTGAAATAGATTTTAGAGGGCGATATAGCTGCGTTCCACCACTTAATACTTCATAGACTGTCAAGTTATACACCATGTTTGGTGGTAAGCATGCTGAAATCGCTATTTGAAGCGCGCTCCAAGCTGGATTGCCATCTGACTTAAACACTGTTTCGCTTAAATCGTAATTCACATCCAACGTTTGAAGGGTTGTTAATGCAAGTCTTCTGAGGTTTATTGGCGAAACTCGTCGTGGCAAAGGCAAAACTGCAAAAAAGGAAGATATTATGAAGGCTGCGGTGATTATGACGATTACGAGGAATATTTCGATTGTCCGCATCATTTAGCCAATCACCTGATAGCCTTCTAAACTCCACAAAGCCAGCTTAGCTTGATAGGCGATGGTGTTAACTATGACTTGACGGATGTCAGTGGCAACCCACTCCTTACCAAATGGGTCATCACCAAAAGTTACTGGAAAAGCCATAGAGCTTATTCCCCACGGCATAAGAATAACGCCATATTCGTTGTTGCTCTGATACGTGACTACCAAAATCCCAGGATTGTAAGTCGGAATGGTGACAGGAGCATATTCAAATTTCTCTCCTTTGCCGTAGTTGACTTTACCAATTTTTCCTGTGGCATTTTCCATTGGCATTTCGCGCAGCGTAAAATCTTCAGTAAGCAGAACAAAGGTTGCGTTGAAAAATACTGCTGACTCCGGCGGTCCATAATAGTGTACATCATAGCTATGTGCAAGTATTACCCGTCTCTCCTCAAAACTCTCAATGAAAGGAATAACGTATCGTTTTTCTGCACTTACACGCTGATGATATCCAACTCCAACAAGTCCGCTTAAGTGTGCATAAACGATTAAAGCGTAGGATTTTGTGGCATCGACATCTTCAAAGTTTAGTACCGCTACACCTGTGTCATCTGTATAAACGGTGCCAAATGCGCTGCTATAAGAAGGAGAATTTTGACTACCCTTTTCAACAACCTTAAGAAAACAGTAGCTTACAACAGCGTTTGAAAGCGGAAATCCTCTTCCAGCTACATCGATGGCAAGCGTGAGCGGGTTTCCCGAGTGGGTCTCCTTTACCGAGACTGTTACTATCGGTGATATAGTAAGTTGAAACCCGTATGTATTATTTACCCCAAGCAACTTCGTCGCAGTTGAATAGTTGAGTATCTGAGTGAAAGACACTAGTAGATACTCGCCGAATCCCATGGTTATGTTGCTATAATACAACCCAGTCCCTGGGTAATAAACTGGTTCTCCAATTGAAGGGCGCAATCGCATAAGCGAGAATGGGCTAAGCCTATATTGTGTGAACTCAGGATCTTGCAGCCCGAAACCGACTGGAGCGATGTCGCTCTTTCCCCAGTCTACAGGAATGCCTGGGTTCAACAACATATTCTCAAGCAGATCGCTACATTTTGTTGCCAAGTTCCTATGGCGTTGATATAGTATTGCCGTTTGAAGAGTCTGATTAAAGAGACTTATGAACAGTAATATTGCTCCTAAAAAAATGGTCACAGAAACAAGGTGGTCTATAGTTGAGCCTGCCATGATTTTTGCTTCTCCTTATCCTCCGAAGGACAAACATATTGTTCCGTTCACAAGCTTTTCAGCCCTTATACATGCGTTTGTAGAATTGCTTATGAATGTGGATTCTCGCCACAGAACGTTTTGTCCCAAAATGACCGAAGTAGTTACACTAATTCCAACATTTCTCAGGCCAAGCGTAATCTTCAAAACCTTGCTTGAATTTAAGGCTGGATCTAACACTGTCCTTAGTGTTGCCGTTCCAGTGTAATGATAATTCTCTATGAATGGTGGAACATCTACTTTTTGCGTTACAGTTCCAGCGGATATTGTTTGATGGTTTAGGGAGAAATATATTTGCTGTATTGTGCTTCCAAGATGGCTTCCTGCCTCTTGAAGTGCAAGTGTCCTACGCGAATTCACCCAGATATTCATGAGCCAATTTGCTGTTAAAGGAAAGAGGAAAATCTGTAAGATTAAGACTGGAACCATAATCACATATTCAATGGTTACATGGGGCATACATAATCCTCCTTAAAATCTCTAAATATGCACCCCTAACGAGATAATCACCTCGCCTGTGTAAAACTCGATTATAGAACCGTCCGGAACATCTATCTCTTCCGTGTTACTGTCAAAATTAAAGAAACTCGCGTCAAATCCTAAGCTAGCCTTTGGAAAAGAAACGACTATTTTAATTGCGTTAACCCCGCCCTCGGTTTTAACTGAAATATTTTTTCCTGTAAGTGTTACAGACTGTGAATTACGAGGTTGCGTACCTGAAGAGAGGATAGGTAAGTAAAATTTGAAATAATTTCTCACTTCTTCGCCCGTGGATATTGTGGAATTCAACATCCTTATGGTTGGGGCAACAACAATTCTTATAAAATTTCCATCATTCATTGGCAATTTTTCAATAACAAAGACATGGCTTACTGGCGCTGCAGTTCCCTTCTGAAGAAAAGACCGATCTGATGATGGAAATATACGCTTATGGTAGTTGTTTCCAATGGAGTATTTGCTTATAGGCATGTTAAATAAAAGAATACCTGCACTGTAGTTAGTAAGGTAAACGTATCCTCCACCTTTACTCACGTAAACAGCATAAGTTAAAGCTAAGGATTCAAAATTTACATGTCCATATTTGCTTGCATAACGAATCGTCTGAGTGCGCCCAATCGTCCATGCTACGTCATCTATTTGGAGACCGATTGTTTGCATAAATTGTTCCATAGCGCTAAACTCATTCTCTGCCAATCGCGCGTCTAAGAAGTTGTTTGCGAAAACTATGGTTACAAGGAGAAGCACTACTACCGCACTTGTTAATATAACTGAAGAAATTGCTGGACTAACCGCTCTTCTATCTCTTCTTAAGCCGTATAGCGGCGCTCTATTCCTTGCCATTTTTCCTCCTATCCGAATTTTATAAGCGTGGGCACAAGTTTCGCTGCTAAAATAGCAATTACGACAAGGAGAGACGCGTGCTTGAAGCCTGCTGCAATGGATTCTTCGCTTATTTTGCCTGCGACTATGCCTATTAGATAGCTGTGGAAAATGGCTGACGTTATGAATGTGGTTATCATCGGACTTAGATCCTTGGGCTGGCCAGTTTCAGCAACTCCTAGAGTACCTGCGGTAAATCCTATCATCATTGTTGTTGTTGCCACAAGCAAAATAGCTGCAAAATAAGGCATCAATATATAAGGACGTACAGACATTTTTTTCTCTTTCTCAACCTCCTGTGTTAAGTTGTTGAACCTTGCCAGAGATTCAATCATAGCGATTGTTCCACCACCAACATCTATCGTTTCAACAAGTAGGAACATGACGATTTGGGCCATCCAGCTTCGCATCCTCTTAACAAAATCCATTATCACTTTTCTTACTGGGACTCCCCAAGAAATCTCTGAACTTATTTTACGCAGTTCCTTGCTAAATTCGCCATAATCACGGTTGCTGAGGCTTTCAATACATTTCTCTGGAGATAAACCAGTTTTTCTAACTTCTGTCAAATCCCTCAGAAAGCTGTTGATGCCCTGTTCGATGCTTGCCTTTTTCTTTGAGAGCTTACTGTTCACTATCGCGGCTGGTGCTGTTGCAACGAAAAGGGCTATGGCAATCGCAACTGGTAAGTCTATTACTGTTTGAAATGAGCCGAAAAAGGGGACTTCTATGAGTCCAATAAAGTTTGTTAGTAATAGGAACAATATAATAGCTATTATGCTGCACGCTCCAAAGACCTTGTACGGACGCATTTCCACAACTGGGGTCTTAGGCTGCATACTATGAGCCAAGTAGATGAACATCATTGAAAGCATCGGAGTAAACAAGTATGTGTAAAGGATTATACCAGAATATGACGATATACCAACGCTGTAAATGGATTCGACGCTGAAAAGAATGTAGAAACAAAGAGACATCAAAACCATCACGATTATGAAAGTTTCTAAAAGCATCCCAAGTCTTTCCGCTGCAGCCTTTACTCGCAAAGCCCTAGTCTTAAAAATATCCTCAGCTTTTCTTTCAAGAAAATGTCCGATGTCACCACCTATGATGACGGTTGAAGCATAACCAGCGAGGAAATCCTTAAAGACATCTAATGGATTTTTCTTCGCTGAATTCTCAATGGCTGTAAGCGGGTCTATTCCAAAAATCTCTACATCTTTTATAATTTCTCTCGCTTCACCTTTCATTGCGGGCATCAGTTCAACTTCTGCAAGCCGTTTAAAACTTGTGTAGGGCGCTATACCTCCAGAAGCCATGACGCTAATGTAAGCAGCTGCAAAAGGCATTTCTCTTTCTAAGTTGCTTGCCCTTTCACCTGCTCTAGACATTGGTATTAACAGAAATCCTATCATTACATAGAATGGGAGTGGTACCAAGAAGACTATTGGGATAAAACCGTAAAGATATAGAATCACTATGGATATTATGGAAACTGGAAGCGTTAACAATGCAATGAAAAACATTAACGAAACATAGGTTTCGGGGTAAATCTTGATTTTTGCCCTTTCCAGATAATCCTTAAACTCTAAAACATTTTTTAGAAAGGAAGGTGCTACTCTCCCGAAGAGGCGGAAGGACCAAGCTTCAAGGGTTTCCAGAAATGGCAATAGCCTTCACCTCTTCTCCAGCAATAACTTTTTCATAAATTTGCTTTGGTCTAGCATAATACTCCGCAATAATTGCGGCTACATCTTTGTAACTTCTGATGTTGCGTTCCCGCATCCAGTGCAATACATCTTTACGTCTACCTATTTCTTCAAGTAATTCCTTCTTACCGGCGCCCACACGTTCGGAAATTGCCGACAACAGCAGGCTTTTATTGAATGTCTCCAAATGATTGTCCTTAGTTGGGTGCCATTTCAAAACACATCTATAATCTTCATAATCCGCGATTTCATTAACATTCATGACACGCCTATACGCCTTTTTTTCGCTGTCTTTTACGAGATGAACCCTTTGAATCGATAACACAATGTTCATCAACGGAATATAAGCAGGTGCAATATCCATCGGCTTTTGCGTTAAACGCTTGACTGCTGAATCTAGGTTTTCAGCATGCATGGTGCACATGCCTCCGTGGCCCGTGGCTAGAGCTTGGAAAAGCACGTAGGCTTCTTGACCTCTTACCTCTCCCACGATTAGTACGTCTGGACGGTGCCTCATTGAGGTTCTTACTAGATCGAAGAGTGTTACCTCGCCTACGCTACTTCCACCTAAGCCGTAGCTCTGTCTAGCGATAAGCGAAACCCAGTTTTCATGCGGTAAATTGAGCTCCGCTGTTTCTTCTATTGTGATTATTTTGCTTCCAGGCTTAATCAGACACGTTAAGGCGTTTAGTGCTGTTGTCTTTCCAGCAGCTGTTCCGCCTAAAACCATCAATGAAGCCCTGTTTTCAAGACAAAGCCAGAAATAGGCTGCCATTTCCTCTGAAAAGGTGCCCAAGTTTATTAGGTCTATTATTGAGTAGGGATCTTCCCTAAACTTCCTAATAGAGAAGGCTGTTCCGAAGGGTGTGACCTCACGTCTATAACAAACTGCCAGTCTGTGCTTGCCTGGCAATGAAGCGTCCACTATAGGGAAGGCTGAGCTTACGTGTTTTCCAGCCATATGCACAAGCTTAACAACAACATTATCAAGTTCATCATCATTTTCAAACTCTAGATTCGTTTCAATGCTTTCGTAGTTCCTATGCCAAACATAGACTGGCTTATTAACTCCGTCACATGAAATATCTTCAATGTTTGGATCTCGCATTAACGGGTCGATTCGACCGAAACCTACAAGGTCCCTTTCAGCATGATATAGGATTTTGTACCATGAAACATCGGGCAACCAGCCTAAACTTATACGGTACTTATCAACAATCTTCTTGGCTTCCTCTGCAAAGAATCTTCTGGGGTCGAGAATTTCCTCTTTTGGCGACTCTATTTCTGCAAGCAATATTTCCAAGATGCGATTGTAAACGCTTCTTTCCAGCGGATCAAGTTGCAGCTCATCCAATATATATTTGTATTCACCGATTTTTGGGTTTTGTACTATAGCGACATGAGCAAAAGGTTCATAGAGTGGATATTTATCAACAACCTTAAACCCCCTAGGTACAGGTTTAGGCGGAGGTGGTGGGATAGCTAGTTGTTCACGCTTTTTAAAACCAATTCTTATTTTTACTTTTTTTAGTTTAGTCAAAGTTTCTTTGAGCCGCAGTTTTGCCATTGCGTTTTCTCCTATGCATCTATTTATGATATGTACGGTCTATTAAATATTGCGTCTCACGAAACATTACTCGCTAGCTATTCCTCTTCCTCTGCAGAGACTACAATGATTTTTAATTTGATCAATATCATAACCACAACTACTATCACTATTGGGATGATAATCAGAAGTATGGTTGTAATGGGCCATCCACCTTCAGCTTGTGGAGTGGTTTTTGGAGTCACTGTTACTACTGTTTGGTTTCCTCCATCAATGTATCCGTTTCTGGTTACGTTGGCTGTTATGATTACAGGCAATTGCACTGTTGTTTGAGGCGCGTCAAAAATAAACGTACAAACACCTGTTGGGTTAGTAGTTTGATTAGTAACTGAGAAGTTTCCATCGCTAGATGAAATAGTAACAACGGCATCAGCGACAGGAGTGGCATCCTCTATGCAGGTGACGCTGACTGCAACAATGGTTGATTCTCCTGACTTAACTGTAGATGCGCTTATTTTAATGTTAAATGTTCTAGGATTAACTGTGATTTCCAGTTGGTTTTGGCCTTCAGCATATCCTGCTTTTGTAGCTCGTGCTGTAACAGTAATGTTGGACTCTCCGCTGACCTGCGGTGCTGTGAAAACGAATGTCACATTACCATAGCTGTTTGTTAACTCAGTGGAAATGGAGAAGTTACCATTCTCTGCCATCATTGTAACGTTGGCCCCTGCAATGGGAACCATTTCATATCCTACGTGAACAGTTAAGTTGATTTTCGCCTCAGAAATTGTAACAGTTGATTCAGCGGTAATTTCTACAGCAAGTATTTTGGGTTCTATGGCTATTATTGTTTGTCCTACACCATTCATGTAGTCACTTTTTGTCGCTATCACTGTTATAGTGACGTTTAGAAACGTTGTCGTTTGAGGAGCTGTAAAAACAATGGAAAGCATGCCGTTTGAATCAGTAATTCCAGTTTCGGAAGAGAGGCTTCCACCACTGGATAGTATCATGACGCTGGCATTAGCGATTGATTCTCCATTACTTCTAACGTGAATTAAAATCTGTGTGGTCTCTTCAGATTTAATAACGTCTGGGTTGGCAGTTACTTGAACTGAGAGGAACGGTGAAACTTCCACGTACTCATAGTCTGACCCATCGGCATATCCACTTTTAGAAGCCCTTGCGACAATTCTAATGTTGGCTTTTTCGGTTATGTCTGGAGCATTAAATGTTGTAACAAAATATCCAGCTATATTGGTAAGCCCAGAGGATTCTGTGAAATTTCCGCCCTTCACTGAAAAAATCGTCACGATTGCGTTCTCTACTGCGACGGTTCCGTCCATTACATAAACTGTTATTGAAACTTGTTCGTCTTCATGGACTACCGAATTACTTAATTCCAGCCTAACATATAGTGATGGAAAGGTTTCATTAACATAAATTGTTGTAATCGCAACATTGCTTAGGGTGCCGTTGTCGTCAATTACTCTCAAGTTTGCGGAATAATTCCAAGGCGAAGAATATTTGTGGATGAAGATCGATAACGTTGTCCATCCGCTGTTTCTTCCGTCTCCAAAATCGAGAAAGTATCTGTCAACGCGTCCATCACTATCAAATGAATTTGTAGCAAAGAACATAACGATTTCATTTGGTGGAACCAAAATCTTATCCGTCAGAAGGGTTGCTGTTGGACGGGTATTGATATAACCAATTGGTTTGGTTAAAAAGAATATGAAATCGAGGCTGACTCCGTCACCGCCAACCCTGTTGCCTTTTCCTCCTGGGTTTAACGATTCATGATATGGTCCACTTTTGTCGCCCCAATAATTATGTTCTGCATCCACGGTAACATTAGACGCTACGTCCATACCAACTTCGTTGCCATATATATCATTGTAGTGAGCATCATGATTTCCTTGGTCGTATAAGATTCCGATGTTGTTGTATGAGATAGAATTATTTGTAATATACGTGCTCGTCGAACTTGAAATATACAATCCTTTATCGTTTGAAGAGATAATGTTATTAACAATGGTAATGTCAAAATGGCTTTGCGCGTCGATCAGTATTCCACTTTGCCTGTTTGCCGAAATCTTATTTTGGCTAATGTTCACTCCGGATGTTTCATTTCCTGTTAAAAGTATTCCATTTCCATTAGCCATTACGGTGTTACCTTGTATTGTGGCTTGGCAGTTTCCAGTTACTTTTATACCGTTAATGCCATTCTCCATTATCAAAGTGTTTTGAATGATTGATGTACCATTCGCAACGCTGATTCCAATTTGTGAACAACGGTTTACATTGCAGTTTTGAACATTTATTATACTATCTGTTGCAGTGATTCCGTTTTGAGAGCAGAGGCTCACATTGCAGTCTTTGATTTCCATTGTACCTTCTGTTATTGTAATTCCATTTTGAGAACAAAGACTGACAGTGCTCTCTTTGATTTCTACTTGGCTATTCTCTACTAATATTCCATCTTTTGCATACGCTATGCTACAATTTATTAACTTGGAGTTTTCTACTCCGTTAAATATGATGGCGTTCCAGTCTCCGGCTACAGGCGATTCTCTGTTTGAAGTGAACGTTATGATCTTATTTGTTCCATTTGCATATAATCTTCCCAAAATGATTAGGGAGAAGGCTCCTCCAAATTTTACTTTGACACCTGGTTCTATTGTTAATGTTGCACTTGGATAAACCATAATATCATTTGACACTACAAAGGGGCTGTCTACAAGAGTCCAAATAGTATCTTGTGTAATCGGGCCTTCAACATAAGTTGCGTTTACAGCAGGAAATATTGTTATATTTTTAAAGTTAAAAATGCTAAAAGCCATAGTCAGTAAGATAACCAATATTTTTGATTGTTTTTTCATGTTTACGCATCCGTTCTATAGTAAGTTCACATATCCCTCTGACCCATACTAGTTTAAACATTATGAATTTAGAATAAAATTTCAAAATCTGTACAACATCTCATGTGAGAGTATAGATGAGCAAGAGATTTAACGAAGTAAAAGAACAACCATAGAAAGCGACGTGGAGGAAGACGTTTGAAAACTTTCAATGCATTCGCTTTGGAAAACTTTCCTTTAATAAAATCTGGAGATAATATAGCGGAAATAATTGTCGAAGTAGCTAAAAAAAACGGCTTAAAAATTGAAGACGAAGATGTAATAGCCATTGCTCAGAAAATTTTTTCTAAAGCTGAGAAGAGAGTAATAAGGTTAAAGATTGTTGCTCCTTCAAAAAAAGCTGAAGAAATTGCAAAAATAACCAGGAAAAGCCCGAAGTTTGTCGAGCTAGTTTTGAGAGAAACAAGAAATATAGTTAAGGCTTCTTCTGAAACGTTACTTGTGGAAGATAAACGCGGTTTAATCTGCATAAACGCTGGAATAGACAAGTCAAACTTGGAAGGCAGAGGAAATTTTGCACTGCTGCCAGAAAACCCAGATAAATCGGCAGAAGAATGTCGTATGGAGATTAAGAGATTAACAGGTAAAAATGTTGCAGTGATCATGTGTGACACTTACAGCCGCCCTTTTAGACGTGGACAAGTAAACTTCGCTATAGGTGTTGCTGGAGTTAAACCATTCAGAGATTATAGGGGGAAGGAGGACCTTTTTGGGCAAACTCTTATCGTGAAAAATGTTGCAGTGATAGATGAAATTGCTGCTGCTGCAGAGCTGCTTATGGGACAAGCAAAAGAGGCAAGACCTGTCGTCATTTTTAAGGGATTAACCCATGTCGTCGAATTTTGTGATAAATGCAGCATAAAGGAACTGCAGATTTCAAGCGAAGAAGACCTGTTTAGAAATGCGTTGTAATCATAACCATTGAAGAAATGGATTACTACGTTTTTCTTCATTAATCGTTGTTGTTGGTCCATGTCCAGGGTAGATAATAAAATCGTCTGGCAAGATTGCCAACTTTTTCAAAGAAAAATTCATATCACGTTCAGAGCTCTCTGGGAAATCTGTTCTTCCAATGGAACCAGAAAATAACGTGTCGCCTGTAAAAACTTCTCTCTCTCCTAAAAACGATATGCTCCCATGAGTATGCCCAGGAGTATGCACAACTTTTAGGATTGTTCTTCCAAATTTCACCAGGTCTCCATCATGCAATAGCATATCTGCTGGTGGTGAAGAATCTTCAAAGCCGAAGAATCCCGCAATTTTCTTACCTAATTTGCCAAGCATATTTGCATCGTACTCGTGAATTAAAATGGGCGCATGAAATCTCTCTTTTACAATTTCATTTCCACATGTGTGGTCTGGATGGCCATGGGTATTCAGAACAAATTTTATCGTCAAGGCATTTTCGTCTATGAACTTGAAGATTTTTTCAGCTTCAAAACGATCATCAAATCCCGGATCGATGATAATTGTCTCCTTTGTTTGTTCGCAATTTACGACATAAGCGTTTGTGAATAATGTGCCAACAGTAAACATTTGCACTATCATTGCTATCAGCAGTTGGAAAGAGATTTAGAATTAATAAACTGTTTTGTTCTAGTTAGCCTTAAACCCATATCAAAACCATTAAATTTTTCCAAAAAGAAATATATTATGGAGACTGGCGAAGGTTGAAACTGCAAGAAATTGAAACTGCATTAAGCCACTTCAAGGTATGTCCTAAGTGCAATTCAAATGAAGGTTTTTGGTTGGGAATGAAAGGTGACTATGTTAATCTTCAGTGTAAATGTTGTGGGGTCAGCTTTGAACTTGTTGAAGCGTATACGCTTGGTGAGAAGCACAAAAAGCCTAGGCGGTTGAAGTTTTTTAGAAATAGGTAGACCTTTGTTATGTTTTTCTATTTTTGAATTAGCCATAATTGAATAATTTGAAATATAATAAGATTATTTATTTTTTTTGAATAGTTTCTTGGTTTCTATTCTAATTCTGAATCAGAACCTCTAAAAAATTTTAATAAACGTATCTACGTTCTCATACATGGTCCAAAAGAGGAATGAAAAATGGAAAGGAAAAAACTAGTTATTGCGACAGTAGCTTCTGTGTTAATGCTCTTATCAATCTTTAGTCCAATACTACTAACGGAAGCAGTTGATCCGTCTGATTGGTACACAACTAAGCCTGGCGTTCTTGACAGTGATTACTATTTGCTTTATCCGTTTGCAACGAAGAGTGTGAAGGTTGGTTTCTCGAAGTTCGGGGAGTTGATTGGCATACCTTCCAGTGCAAATCAGAGCATCCAGTCCAATTGGATTGGTTTAGAGTATGACGGACGCGATCCGTTTACTCCTTATGGCACGATTCCATTGAGTTCTTGGATTAACGGCTGGTACATCCGCATTGAGTATATAAATCCTACAGCCACTAACAAGGATAGAAAGCTGTATGCTTTTGCTATGTTTGCTGATGGTTCTGAATGGGGTGGTGACTGGCAATATTCTGCTACTCCTAGCGGAGAACCTCACGGTGGAAGAAAAACAAACGGAACATGTACAACTGAAGCCTTAAAGATACTTTACAACGGCCCAAGGCGCTTTGTTGCTCAGTCAATAACCCATATATATGATAAAGAGGGAGCAACAACGTGGCCAGTAGTTGACTTAACCATAACTATGATTTTCGACAAAGACAAAAAAGAAGTAATTTTACTGAAAGACGTGAAGATAACAATAGCCAAGATGAAACTCCATGACAAGCTTAACGTGCAGCTAAGCAACCGTGAACAATATGACCTGGGACCAAGTCCAGGTTACGCCAGCTATGCCCATTATTACGAGCAAGAAGGTGTAACATGTTATGGACCTGACTGGCACATGCACAAGAACTTAACTAGAGATTATGAACAACACATAACATCATATGCTGGCCAAAAAATTTTCGCTCTAAATCCGCCAAGTGGAGAGCCTCTAGCCTCTGGCTTTTTGAAAGTCTATGATGATGGAGTGTTCGTGAACCCGGCTATTACTCCTGCACCCTACACTGTTAATTGGGCTAACAAGAGCGTACATTTTACAACAGCACCCGTTGTTGGCTCTGACATGAAGTTCCTTTACAAATATGTGTTCAAAACAGAGCTAGAGGGGCAGAGACAAGGGCTTCACACATGGAATCACGAATATGACATTGCTCAAGTGATTTCTTCTGACGGGGCATATGTGGCTTGGGCTGCTTTGTGGCCACCGGTTTCTGACTACACAGTAGATGGCATATTAAGGTTCTTGAGTCCTCTGAGTCAATGCCGAGAAACTGATATGAGCTATGAGCCGAAGCAATCTCCACTCATAATAGGCGAGTGGGACTTCCTATTAGATCATTATAACTATCCAATGTTTAGAGGTGTTGAAGTCAAAGGTGTAACAGATCGACACGATGCCAACGACGTCCAATATGGAGGCTCAAACTACATTGACAGAGAAGTGCGATATCAACTTGACGAGATCTTCCAACCGTGGGATCTATACGATGCAGTTCACAAGCAAGAATACAGGTGGCTATACAAAAGCACAGTGGCCTCACACACAAGTGCAGTGCAACTTACGAGCGGCCTCGGAGACCACTTATACTACGCAGTTATACCCTCCGAATATCAGAGTCTAGGCGCGGCTAGTCCAACATGGACAGGATATTTTCTCAAGGAATTGGATACAGAAAATGGTTATCCAGCAGAGTCCACATGGGTAAACGAATTCCAGAACACTAGCACGTACGCGGCTTACAGCAAAAACTGGGCCTTAAAAATGATAGGAGGTACTTCGGGAGGAGAGATGTTAAAGGTCACTCCCATATATTTAAGAAATGATACGCCAAGTAGCTCCGCACCGCTTACACTACAACTCAAAGATCTTGTTGACTTTGGTTTCTGGTATAAGAATATTAGCGGTTCCTATGGTCCTCACATCGAGATTAAACTTTACTCTGATCCTCGTGGTGGTGAAACCTACAACTGGGCAAACATTGCTGCACGCGTTGACAATACACGAGCAGCTAGCACTTGGACTCATTATACTCTGAATACTATAGAGAATTTCATTGGTGGCTGGTCGTCAGATTCGGCATTCCAATTGACTGGAGAAAGTGGCACAGGTCTTCCTACAGGTCAATTCCACTCATTCGAGTACTGGACCTCCAAACTAGGCAACTACTACGTAGGCAGCATAGGCGTTCAAGTTCAACCAAATTGTCAGGCCCTCGTCGACGACTTAAGCGGGGCCTACCTGCAACGACCTTCAGGTATACGATACGAACGCGTCTATAACATGGAAGAGGATAAACTTATTTCATGCGCATGGGATGCATACTGCACATTTGCCGAGAAAGTCTTAGTAGACGGAGCATTGATAGCGCGATCCAACTATCAAAACTATGACCCCATTCCAGGCACGCATAGACCTTACTACACGGTGAACTATACTCATGGAATACTAACATTCTATGAATGGAGCGCAAGCCTCGGACGCTACACAACTTGGGATCTCTACGGCCACAACGTCAAAGTGCTCTATTCAACCATCGAGGAGAACGAGAAAGGAGCTTATGAATGGACAGTATTAGGCAGAGATGCCCACACCTCAGACTCTCTAGGAGCATCGCTAGTGACGTCAGCCTTCAAGAACAAGGATATAGAAATAGGCATCGCTGGAATGGACATGATGTACTACGAATGGATGCAGGCGAGCATACCATACGTAATGAATTGCTTCGGAACAGCTCCTGGTGCAAGAACAGATTACAAGGACGATGGCTCAACACCCGGTCAGAGACCAGCCTTAAGAGATGACTGGTGCAGAACTTGGCCGATAACAAGCTCAAACATGATAGGGGTTGGTGGACCACTTGCGAACGTGTTTACGCTGTACTTTAACGAGTTTACAGATGCTTTCTACGGAACCAACGTAGTTGGTTGGGGTGAAACCTACACTCCATATGCAACGTGGCAAGACAAGGTTGTCGCCTTAACATGCTGGAACGGCACAAAGAAAGGATATGGAGCGAGCTTAGACATAGGATACGCTGTTATAGCAACATACAAAGACCTTAATGGAACTGTCGGCTTAGTGATATGGGGATGTGGCCCAAGAGACACATTCTACGCATCCAAGTTCTTCCACGAAGAAATCATATACGAACTACAAAACTTCCCATTGTGCGTGACATCAATAATGCTTAAAATTAGTTACACAGACCCACAACACCCAACATTTACCATCGTTGAATGTCTAGGAACAATAAGCGAAAGACGAATAGAAACCGTAAAGGGCGGAATCCACGACCCATAAACCAAAAATCTTCCCTTTTCTTTTTCCACATTTTTCTCTTTCACTATAAGGGGATCTTTCTGCTGTGATGTTAAAAAACTAAAACCTCGGTCAGTGATGTAAAGAGGATCGTGAAACAATGAAAGTGTTACTGATTCACCCTCCAATGACTCTCTTATCAAACGAAATACCATCCGTCGTGCCTCCTTTAGGGTTAGCTTATATCGGGGCAGCACTCGAAAAAGCAGGTTACAAGGTTGAGATTCTTGACGCTGTTGCCTTAAACTGGAGAAACCCAATTAGAATTAATGGCATGTTGCATTTTGGGCAAAAATGGACAAATATAAGTAAAAGTATAGAACAACGCAAACCAGATGTCGTAGGCATAAGTTGTCTTTTCTCTTCTCAATCACATAATGCCCATAAAGTTGCAGAATTAGTGAAAACATATGACAATGAAGTTCCCGTGATTATGGGAGGAGCGCATCCTTCAACTTTACCTCAAAGAGTTCTGGAAGACCAAAATGTTGATTACGTAATTGTAGGAGAAGGCGAAGCAACAATGTTAGAATTTCTAGATAAGTGGTCTAAAAGGGCTCCTTTAAACGGCATAGAAGGTATTGCATACAAAGCAAGCAAAGAGATAAAGCTGAAACCAAGAAGAGAATTCATAAAAAACTTGGATTCCTTACCTTTTCCTGCGCGTCATCTCCTTCCAATGGAAGAATATTTTGACGCTATGAAATCCCACCTAGTTACATTAATGCGAAAGCGTTTTACGTCGATGATAACCAGTAGAGGCTGTCCATTCAACTGCATTTTTTGCTCTATTCACACTATTTGGGGTCATAAGTGGAGAGCTAGAAGCCCTGAAAACGTGCTCCTTGAAATAGAATATCTTGTAAAAAAATTTGGCGTTCGAGAGGTGCACTTCGAAGATGATAACTTAACTTTGGATAGGAAAAGGATCGGGAAGATTTGTGACATGATTATAGAAAGTAAACTTGACATAAGGTGGGCTACACCAAACGGCGTTGCCATATGGACCCTAAATAAACATCTTTTGAAAAAAATGAAAAAATCGGGATGCTATAAACTTTGTTTTGGAATAGAATCAGGTGATGTTAACACCCTTAAATTCATTGGAAAGCCTGTCAATTTAATTCACGCAAGAAAAGTTATACGATGGGCGAATGAAGTAGGGATATGGACTGATGGTTTTTTTGTCATTGGTTTTCCCTACGAACCTTTAGAATCTATTTATAAATCTCTGAAGTTTGCCGTCGAAAGCGATCTGGATTTCGCAAGTTTTTTTATTGCCACCCCATATCCTGGAACAACTCTTCTGAATATTCTAGAAAAAGAGGGCATGATAAGCAGTAATTTCAGTTGGAGCAATCTTAGAGTGTTGAAGGCGGGTGTGGATACACGGTTCTTGACAAGCGAAGAACTGAACTTACTACAGAGAAAACTTCACGTCAATTTCTTCAGAAAAAGAGCCCTCAACTATCTAAGCCCTAGAAAACTTGCTCTAAGGCTTAAAAGAATTCGATCAAGAGAAGATTTACTATTCCTTTTTAGACTTCTGCAAAGATACGTTCAAACTCAAAAGAAAAAGGGTTCAAGCACAGTAATCGCACAAACAAACAATGGAGGAAACTTGTATGAAGTTTTCAAATAAGAAGTTCCTTATAACTGGCGGAGCAGGTTTCATCGGTTCCGCAATAGCTCAAAGATTGCACGACGAAAATTCGCATATAGTGATACTCGACGATTTTTCCGTTGGACGATCTGAAAACTTAAAGCCTACGTATGAAGTTGTCAAAGGTAATGTTGCCGATGCTAATTCATTCAATAAAATCCATGACGTAGATTTTATTTTGCATTTTGCTGCACCCTCATCCGTGGTACTTTTTAATAGAAATCCAGAAAAGTGTATGAACGAGACAATTATTGGTATCAGAAATATCTTCGAATACTCCAAGAATAATGTAGTGAAGAAAGTCGTATTTCCCTCGAGCAGCAGCGTTTATGGCAATACGTCTTTGCCACAGACCGAATCTACATCAACAATGCCCACTAATTTGTATGGAATCGCCAAACTGGCATGTGAACACATAGCTAGGCTTTATTCGGATGCCGTTCCGAGCGTTGGGTTAAGGATTTTTGCTGGATATGGCCCCGGAGAGGCACATAAAGGAGAGATTGCCAGCGTCATTACCCTCTTCATGAAGAGCATAGCCAAAAACTCTAAACCAATTATCTTTGGAGACGGAACACAAAGCAGAGATTTTGTCTACATTGACGATATAGTAGAAGCCATTCTTAAGTCTCTTGAGAACAGTTTTACAGGGATAGTCAACATGGGCAGCGGTGAATCTCTCACGTTTAACGAAATTATTGATCTTATTAATCATCTGCTTGGGAGAAACGTGCGTGCACAATACGTGAAAAAGCCTACACTATACTTTGAACATACCCTCGCTGACATTACAAAAATGAAGAATGTATTAGAAATTTCTCCAATTATTCTTGAAGAAGGCTTGAAGAAATATCTCGCTGTAAAGACAGAAATTCTAAAGAAATAAAAACTGGTTTTATTTTCTAAATTACCAGATCATAACATAGAAATCAAGATTTTGGCGATTATTGAATTAGCTGGATAAGCATCGAAATCATTTATTCCTGGAAACTCTACTAAATAACCCCTTAACAATTCCATACGTTTCTGCTGAAAATATCGTAAATTTGATAGCCATTGCAAGGAGGAAGGATGAAAATCTTCTAGTCCTTATAAAACACTTAACACCACTAAAAACTAGATACGCTAAAACTGCTAGAGAAGAAAACAAGAAACCCCACAAACCAAACGCAAATATGGAGAATAGCATGGAAGCAAGAATAATGTAAGCGAGAACCATTAGCTTATAGATTTTTAGCTTTGAAAATAAACCAGCTCTCACATCCCATTCTGCATAAGAGGAATACTGCTGAAAAAGACCCTTCAAAGTATCTTTAGCTGTCCAAGAAACAACAGCGTCTTTCGCTAAAGCAATTTTAAACCCTTTCTCCCGTATCATTAAATCAAAATATGTGTCGTCAGCCTTTTCTAAGTGTTCAGGCCAATATCCAACAGACTTCCAAACATCCTTTTTAAATGCAACAGAGCGACAAGAAGGAATAAAATCATCAGTATACAACTTTTCTATATTCGGATACTGAAGAATTCCTATGCATTTCTGCAACAAACTTTCCCCGCCTTGAACATAAACTCCTCCAACAAAATCTGCTTCCTCATGCCCGAATGGCTTAACCAGGTTTTCAAGCCAATATTTATCTACAACGACACCAGCGTCTGTTACTGCAATTATTTCGGAATTCGCAGCCGATATCCCTATGTTTCTACCATTAGATCTATTAGCACCCTCAGCCAAAATAAGCTTAAATGAGTCTCTTGAGGTGGTAAATGATTTAATAATCTCAACTGTTCTATCTTTTGAGCCTCCATCAACAATGATTACTTCATAAGGTTTCAGAGATTGGTTTTCTAAAGAATTTAGTAATTGGAGAATGGAGCTTTCTTCATTCTTGACTGTGATAACAACGGAGACATTTACCATAAATCATTATTATTAATTCTTTAATCTTATAAAGATTAAAAAGCAACATAGATAATGAGGATTAGACGCGTGAAAGTAGTACAAGTAGTTCCCGAGTTTCCGCCACCGCTAGTTGGAGGGGGAGGCTACCACGTATATAACCTCACAAAAGAACTCGTGAAGAGAGGAGTAGACGTCACGGTATTCACATTAAATATTGGAAAAACATTTCTTTTTAAAGGAATAAAAGTTGAAACGCATTTTGGCAAAGCCAAAGTTTTCCGCGTCCCAGCCTCATATATTCCCAAAACCATGTATTCTATTGCTCCTAAGCTAACCTCACTTTTGTTGAAAGAAAAACCTGACATTATACATGCTCACGGATACCAAGTCTTCACTTCAGATGCAGCCTTAGTAGCAAGTAAAATAAAGAAAACCCCGCTTGTGTTAACATTACATGGCTTTCCCAGAGGTTTCAACAAACTAACCCATAAAGCGTACTTTGACCTAATCGGGAAAGAAACTCTAAAAAGTGCAGAAAAAATAATTTCGGTCTCACGCATTGTGGCTCAAGAATTCAAGGCAATCGGGGTTCCTGAGGAGAAAATAGCAACAGTTCCTAATGGGGTTGATCTAGGAGAATACAAACAATTGCCAGTAGGAGACCTTTTCCGAAAACGCTTCGATATAAAAGAAAACGAAAAAGTTGTTTTGACAATAGGACGCCTTGAGAAAATAAAAGGCTTTCAATATCTGATAAAGGCACTTCCATCAATTATGGAGGAAATAGGTTCAACCAAACTAGTAATAGCCGGACCAGACTTCGACTATGGCGCAAAATTGAAAGAACTTGTCGAAGAGATAAAGGTTAAAGATCACGTAATTTTTTACGGAATGATAAATGGAAAAGAAAAGTTTGAAGCATTTTCAGCGGCAGACATTGTTGCAGTTCCATCCCTCTATGAAGGGTTTGGTATGCTTTTACTAGAAGCTATGGCAGCTGGAAAGCCAGTAGTAGCAACAAACACTGGAGCAGCAACTGAATTGATCCAAAACGGAAAAAATGGCATGCTCGTTAACTTAGGCGATGTTGAAGACCTTGCAGGAAAAGTCATTAAGTTATTAAGTGACAATCAATTGATGTCCTTAATTAGCCAAGAATCGAGAAAAACTGTTGAAGCCTTTAGCTGGGAAAAAATATCCGAACATATACATAAATTATATATTGACTGCTTAGCCTCAGCAAAATAACATATGGTTAAGCTAACACACAAACCCTTAACATTGTCTAAGATTTCGAGGCGTTTTTCTTTACTTAAAAACCATCGGATGATATACATATTAACTTTTGTTGCTTTTGTAGGTATTCGCGGAGTGGCTGAAATTCAAGCGGGAGATTTACCGGTTGGATGGGATCCATTGAATTATTATGCCCCGTGGGCAGTCGCTTATATGAACCAAGGCGTTTTGAATCACCATTTCATAGGAGCTCCACCCGTTGTTTTTGTTTTGATAATCTTGATGACCATTTTGACTCAGAACGTATTGTTGGCAATCAAAATTCTTGCTCCTATACTTTATGGTATAATTGGTTTATCCTTTCTTTACTTTGCCAGATCATACCTATCTTGGAACAAAAGAAAGAGTATGGTATGCTCATTGCTGCTAATGATACAACCAGCTGCCCTGAGGATTTCCTGGGATCTATTTAAAAATCAATTGGCGATATCTCTGCTATTCTTTCAATTGCCCTTGATTTTCTCTGCCAGCAAAAAGAACGAAAGAAAAACAAAATTGGCAATAATGATACTTTCGTTGCTTATAGTTCTTACCCATCAATTTGTGGCTGTGATATACTTCGTAGTCTTGCTAAGCATAATTTTGAGAGGAAGAAACGCAAGGTACTTCAAAAAATACCTATTAATCGCAAATTTACCTGCTTTAATTCTTTTCATCGGTATTTTTGGATTATATTCAGGATGGGCGAGCGAGTCACTTATAGCATATCCTGATGTTGGCAGTATACAATTCTTCAAAACTATCCACTATGTTGACGCTCCGACTTTTTCAGTTTTCAAAAATTATTTGTCCTTGTATGGATCATACTCTAACCTATTCATGCAAGTGATGACGTTATTTGTTCTCCTCTATGCGCCACTTTTGCCGCTTGTTTTCTTCGGTTATTGGAACGATGATTTTCTAACTCCTTTCCTGATTCTTAACCTAATGGGTACTTTTTTCCCTTTAATAAGTCCAAGCTTTGCTCTCTTGGATTTTGAAAGATGGGTGTTCATGCTCGTTTATCCATTTTCAATTTATTCGACTAACGCGCTGTTTAAGCTAATCAGATCTTCTCAATTCTAGGTGGATTTGGATTGAGATCATCTAAAAAATTAAATGCTCCTTCAACGTTTCGTGAAAGAATGGCTGCTACATTTTTCCTACTGCTTCTGACAATTTTTGCATTTGCCTACATTATCGGAGGTGCTCGTCTTATTTATTCGCCAATCGAGGGATACGTTCCAACCTCATTATCGGATAAAGCAATTTCGAATGAAGGTATGCGTGATATAATCTCAGATGTAGAATGGTTAAATGAGTTCTACCGAAACAAATCCCCAGTACGTCTGCTTGACGAATTCGAAAATTTCGATTCAGATATGTGGTGTCAAGAAGGCAACTTTACGTTAAAGGATTCCATGTTAACTTTAAACACGACAAGAGATTCTGGCGTGTCTTATCTTTATCATGATCTTAATTTAAATTACCTTGGAACCATTGAGCTAAAACTTAAGTTCAACGGGTTTACCTCAGGCTCTTACATGTTAGACCTCCTTTTAGTTCGCAAATCAAGCGGCTACGGTGGAGGTGTAATTTACTGCTACAATGATTTAAACTGCAACACTTTAAACTATTGGGATTCTGAAACAAACATCCCCTATCAGCTTATACCTCTTGATGAATATTGGCATACAATAAAAATAACATGCAATACCACTGGCAGAACAATAAACCTTGACGGATCTGACAGATTGTTCGTTAATACTGGGCAATCGTTTGGAGAAATATCGCTAGGACAAACAATTGACTTCGCTGGGTATGGAGGTTCTTTCAGTGTTGACTACATCTCGATAAAAGGAAATCTGTCGGCATGTCTGATTTCGTTTTTTAGGGAAATTGGACCACTATGGATTCATTTAGACAAAGAGATCGAAATAGTGACATTCGTTAAAGACATTGATAGAGCATTAGATTTTGCAAAAAGCAAACCCTATACAGCAATATTTCTTTTATTGCCCACTGCTTCGTCCGATAAATTTACACTAGCGCATCAGATGCAAACTTACTCTATCTACATGTGGGGGAACTAGCCATTAGAAAAATATTATTGCCAAAAAAAGGCAAAGATTACCTTAGAACAGAAAAATTTGAACAATTCAAGAATAAGATTAACCACATAGCTTTTTATACGCCTTTCTTAACGCTTCTTCTCTTGTCGCTTTTATTGACTTTCTTCCTTAACAACTGGTTAAACTTTTTCGTTCTATACGCTTCTATTATATCTGTATACGCCGTTGTCCTTTTTAAACAAGATTCAATTGAATTTTGGTTAGCTGCTATTCTAGCAATAGTTTACCGAATTATACCCCTCTTCAACTCGTCAGTATTGCTCTCAAATGACATCCTCCAGTATGGATCTTTCGGTACAAAAATCTTAGAAGGATTAATTCCCTACAAAGGTTTTGACGCACCATATCCGCCTTTGTCATTGTATGTAACTGTTCCATTTGTGATGATGAGCGATTTAAGATTTCTAAAGGCTCTTTTTTCTTTGTGCGATATACTAATTGTTTTCATTGTGTATAAGATCTTTCTTCAAGGCGCAGAAAACGCAAAAAGAATATCTATGTTGCTTCTCCTATTCCCTGTCTCGTTAGTCGAATATTCCATATCGGGACACAATGACTCACTCGCAGTACTTTTGCTAATTGCTTCACTCGCGCTGCTAGACAAAAGCATAGTAGGTTCCTCTGCTTTAATGGCTTTATCGATACTGTGCAAGATTTTTCCGATAATTCTCGTTCCCTTCGTATTAAAACAGCTCTATTCCAATAATAGAAAATCTGCCTTAGTTTTCCTGTCAATGCTTGTTACGGTTTTTTCTATTGTTTCTCTTCCATTCGTTCTAATATCTTGGGACGGATACATTTCTATGATTATTGGTATTACTCGCTATTCCGTACCATACGGCATTCTTACATGGCTATTTAACCCATTAGTCGATTTCACTCAATCTTCAATCATGTTCTTTCATTTGCTCGCAATTATACTTTTGATAGAGTTTTGTGCTTTCTTTTTTTTCATTTCTTCTCGTCGCAAGTGGCCTTTAATGAAAACCTGTAGTATTTGCCTCTTAGTTTTGCCCCTTTTGCTTCCGCAGTTTCATCCTTGGTACCTTTTATGGGCGTTGCCGTTTATAACGACCTGTTCTTCCAACAATTTGAAGTTAATAAGGGGTTACATGCTTCTCTTCTTGTTTTCTCATATTTTGTATTATCTACTTTTCTCTTTCAATCAACTTTAACAATATGTGCTCAAACAAGGCAGCTAAAACATTCCAATCATGTTTTTTGATACTCTCTACCGCATTTTTGCCCAGTTCCGTTTGCAACAATTTACAGTTCAAAACCTCTTCAATAGCTTCACACCAATCTTTCGGGTTATTAGGATTAACAAGAAAGCCATTATATCCGCTTTTAACAACTTCTTGGATTCCGCTTACTCTGCTAGCAATTACAGTTTTCCCCATAGCCATTCCCTCAAAAAGTTTTAGTGGACTTGCAGCATGGGAAACTTCGTTTTCTGGGAATGGAACAAGAATGACATCCGCAACTGTGATAATTTTGGGGACCTCA
>Ga0315309_1000070_pt1 | contig 55921 bp, 61 predicted proteins | sample TDP4_MG_FD_203080 | JGI IMG/M metagenome (GOLD analysis project Ga0315309, IMG submission 203080) | Freshwater sediment microbial communities from Lake Towuti, South Sulawesi, Indonesia - TDP4 | ecosystem: Environmental > Aquatic > Freshwater > Lake > Sediment | place: Indonesia: South Sulawesi... | reverse complement strand
CGTCTGGAAGATGACTCCCCAAATATAGATTATGATTACTGTAAGGGCTGTGGAATATGCGCCAATGAGTGTCCGGTAAAGGCAATAACCATGCACCGGGAGGAAGAATAAATGGCTCAAATAATAATCGACGCTGCAAATCACATTGCTGGGTACGCCGCAAAAGCCGCCAGAGTTAAGGTCGTTGCGGCATACCCCATAACTCCACAGACAACGGTGGTTGAAAAGATAGCCGAATTTGTCGAAGGCAGAGAGATGGAAGCCGAGTACATTCGCGTAGAATCCGAGCACAGCGCCATGGTAGCATGTATCGGTGCGGCTGCAGCTGGAGTTAGAACCTTCACGGCAACCTCTGCCCACGGCTTAGCCCTCATGCATGAAGCCTTGCACTGGGCTTCTGGGTCGCGTTTACCGATTGTGATGGCGGTTGTTAACCGCGCCATGGGGGCTCCATGGAGTATATGGCCAGACTTGAGCGATTCTCTTCCTCAGCGGGACACCGGATGGATTCAGTTTTACTGCGCCGATAACCAAGAAGTCTTTGACACCATAATCCAAGCCTACAAGCTATGTGAAGATGAGCGAGTCTTTTTGCCTGCCATGGTTTGCCTTGAAGGCTTTATTCTGTCACATACCTACATGCCTGTGAAAATCCCAAGTCAAAAGGAAATCGACGACTTCTTACCACCGTACAAGTGTGGATGGATTTTAGATGTTGAGCGGCCTCTCTCTCATTCAAATCTGGTTTCGCCGGAGTGGTACATGGAGTTTCGCTACATGATTCAGGAAGCCATGGAGAACGCCAAGCGACTCATTCCAGAAATCGATAAAGAATACGGCGAGCACTTCGGTTTTCAACATGGCGGGCTTATTGAAAAGTACAGATGTGAAGATGCAGATTTGATACTTCTCACCATGGGAACCATGGGTAGTGAGGCAAAAATAACTGTCGACAGCTTACGGAGAGAGGGATTAAAGGTTGGGTCAGCAAGAATTCGAGTTTTTCGCCCGCTTCCAGCAGAAGAAATAGGAAGGCTTACAGAGCAGGCACAAATGCTTACCGTAATAGACCGTCACACATCCTTTGGAATGGAGGGTTTCCTAGCTACAGAAATCAAGGCATCCCTTTTCAATAAAAAGGACCCGCCGTTAGTAGCAGGCTTTCTCGCAGGCTTGGGAGGAAGAGACGTAACCTCTAAGACCATCGAAAAAATTGCCAAAAAATCCCTAACGTTGATGCGGAGTGGCGAGATTCAAAGAAAGCCAGAATGGATTGATTTGAGGGAGTAAAAATGGTAACAATCAAAGAGCTTCCAAAAGAAGAGTACTTGCTAAAGGGTCACGCTGCCTGCGCAGGCTGTGGACCTTCTATTGCAATCCGCCTCCTTTTCAAGGCGTTGGGAAATAAGATTTTTTTGGTTGTTCCCGCGTGCTGTACAACAGTGATTCAAGGGCCTTATCCCTACACCTCCTTTGCGGTCCCGCTCCAAAACATATTATTCGAAGCCACTGCCGCCAGCGCGTCAGGCATCGTTGCCGCCCTGGGTCAAAGAAATATAAAAGATATAACAGTTGTCGGCTGGGCTGGAGACGGCGGAACAGTCGACATCGGCATTCAAGCATTGTCCGGGGCGGCTGAGAGGGAAACGGACTTCATCTACATATGCTACGATAACGAAGCCTACGGCAATACGGGGATGCAGCGGAGCGGCGCAACACCCTATGGTGCATGGACCACCACAACCCCCACTGGAAAGAGGGAGCGCAAGAAAGACATGCCCTTAATCATGGCCGCACACCGAATACCCTATGTCGCAACAGCTTGCCCCTCCTATCCAACAGATTTTGTGACCAAGCTTAGAAAGGCTAAGGAGATTAAGGGCACAAAATACATTCACATTCTAGCTCCATGCCCCACGGGATGGCGCTACGACACAAGCAAAACTGTCGAATTGGGGCGACTTGCCGTGCAGACGGGTTTGTGGGCGCTTTTCGAGATTGAGCATGGAAAGTTTAAGCTTAGTCCTCCTAGCGACAGATTAATTGATAAGGCTAAACGCAAACCTGTCCAAGAATATTTAGCTCTGCAGGGTAGGTTTCGCAACTTAACTGAAGAAGACATTGAAAGAATTCAGAAATGGGTGGATGAGGACTGGGAGCAATACCGCAAACTGACGGCAAACTGTACACCTAACTTTGCACCGTACGGAAAAATATAAGAGCTTCAAAGTTTATCATTATCTGCTTTGTGCTGTCTACCAATGTTAACCAATGTATAAGGAAGTTAAAACATGGCAGAAGCGAAAAAGAAGAAAGAGACCGTACCAAAAACAACAAAGCCTCCACGAACTACAAGCCAACGAAAACATCGTTCTCATCGGCAGAAAACCAGTGATGAACTACGTGGTTGCCTGCCTAACCTTCTTTAATTCTGGCGCTCAAAAGGTTGTTGTTAAGGCTAGAGGGCGGGCGATCAGCAGGGCAGTCGACACCGTTGAGTTGTTGAGACGCGCTTTTATGAAAGACCTGCAACTGCAAGGAATTGCTATAAGCACAGAAGAGGTCACCAGAAGTGAAGGTCAAAAGGCGAATGTCTCAGCCATTGAAATCACAGTGACCAAACCATAAGATGCTCCGCTTTCCCTCTAAAGTACGAACCAGAGTATTAACATACTACTCAGAAATTAATCTATTTATGGTGTATTTCGTGAAAGAGGTAGAGGTAATTATATAAAACCGTTCTTTTCTTATCGATAGACCTTACGTGGCGATGTGAAATGAGTGCCTATCCAAAAATGGTGGTCACTCCACCTGGACCTAAAGCAAGGGAGTTAGTCAAAAAGGACGAAAGCCTCATTTCGCCCTCTTATGTGCGGTTTTACCCGCTTGTGATCGAGTCCGGGAAAGGCTGCATTGTGAGGGACATTGATGGAAACGAGTACATAGACTTTAACTCCGGACTTGCGTGCCTAAACGTTGGCCATAACCATCCTAAGGTGATTGCCGCCATAAAGAATCAATGTGACCGCTTTCTGCATTACTCCAACACGGACTTTTACTATCGTGAAGTCGTTGACCTGGCAGAAAAACTCGCGGAAATCACGCCCGGAAACTTTGACAAAAAAGCTTTTTTTGGCAATAGCGGAACGGAAGCTATAGAAGCAGCCATTAAACTTGCTAAATGGCACACCCGCAAACAACTTTTTATAGGCTTTGTAAGCGCCTTTCACGGGCGCACAATAGGCGCCTTATCTTTTACAGCCAGTAAGCCTGCTCAGAGGCGGTACTTCTTCCCGTTAATGCCAGGGGTCACTCACGTACCATATCCATATTGTTACCGGTGTCCCTTCAGACTAACTTATCCCGAATGCCAATATTGGTGTGTGGACTTCATCGACGATTTCGTCTTACAGAAGTATGTGCCTCCAGAGGATGTCGCGGCAATACTCTTTGAGCCCGTTCAGGGTGAGGGTGGGTATGTGTTTCCCCCGCCTGAATACTTTCAGCGGTTAAAAAAGCTTGCCGACAAACATGGTATATTACTCATTGATGACGAAGTTCAATCTGGCATGGGAAGAACTGGAAAATGGTTTGCCATTGAACAATGGAACGTGGATCCAGACATCTTATGCAGCGCCAAAGCACTGGCTTCCGGACTACCATTAGGCGCAACCATCGCCAAGGCGAAAATAATGGATTGGGTTGGCGGTTCTCACGCAACCACCTTCGGCGGTAACCCTCTCTCATGCGTCGCAGCAAACGCGGTTATAGAGGTGATCAGAGAAGAGAAGCTTCTGGAAAACGCAACCAAACAAGGCACCTACATTCTGAAAAGGTTAGAAGAACTGAAAGAGCAAAGTGAAATCGTCGGTGATGTAAGGGGTAAAGGTTTGATGATAGGCATGGAAATCGTAGAAGACAAGGAAAATAAAAAACCAGCGCCTAAAAGCTCCGCGGAGATTATGATGCGTTCGTGGAAACGCGGGGTCGCCGTCATCACTTGCGGCGTTTCAACCGTAAGAATCATGCCTCCGCTTAACATTACAAGAGAACTCGTAGATGCTGCTATGGAAATAATCGAGGATGCTGTAAAAGAGATTGAGAAGGAAGCTTAAGCCATCAGCGTGTTTAGATGGAACTTCGAAAACTAACAATAAGCGATTACGAAGAAATCACTAAACTTTGGTTGAGGGCGAGGTTATCCTATAAACCAAAGGGAAGAGACAGCAAAGAAGCAATAGCAGCACAAATGACAGCGAATCCGGAATTTTTTCTAGGAGCCTTTGAAGATGATCGCCTAATTGGCGCAATCATCTTAAGCTGCGACATGCGAAAGGGCTGGATTAACCGTTTAGCTGTGGACCCAAAATACAGACGTCGCCGTATCGCTAGGGCTTTGATCGCTGAATCTGAGGGAATATTAAGAACACACGGTATCAGAATATTCTGTGCCTTAATCGAAGATTACAACTCTGCATCTAAAGAGCTTTTTAGAGAATGCGGCTATGTAGAGCATCGGGACATAACATACTTTAGTAAACGTGACAATAGTGAAATCTAACTCTTTGTGCCTATCCCTAAAAAAGTATGATTCGCGCAAAAGGGAACTAAGCTTGCCTTTCCTCTGGCTTGGGCTCGTGTACATAGAATATAATTATAAAAATTGATGGAATAATGAGCATAACCGTCAATAGAAACGGAAACTGTGGAGACAAAATGTCATAAAGCAGTCCGCCCATTCCTCCACCGATAGCCATGAACATGTTTGAGAAAAAGTTCATGGAGCCTGTAACTTTTCCGCGCTGCTCTTGTGGGACCAAGTCTGCAAATAATGTCTGATAGGCTGAAAAGCCAAGAAGCATTGAAAGCCCAACAAGAGGCATTGCTATAAAAACCGTCAGATCGTTTCCAAAAACAAACAACAAGACTGCCGGAATGATCAAAAGGTTTGAAATGATTAAGGGCTTTTTTCTGCCGATTTTATCAATGAATTTGCCAACTGGAAAAGACAGAGTTATCATGCACATGAAGAAGGCTATCATGACATAACCCCATTTAATCCTGGCAAGCTGGAGAGCAGGGTCTACCTCTGGGGCGAGCGCCCGATTTGGTGCCCCTCCTATTTGAAGTACATAGAAAGCGTAAACTAGGAATAACACTTGGGTCATTGCAAGCGAGAAACTGACGATTAGTTGAGAAAAGAATAGAAACCGTGTTGTACGCGGAACTTTTTTCCAGACGTTTATGCCTTCCTTCAAAGCTTTCGGATAAGAATGTAGAACCTCTTTGGCATTTATTGTTTCTGGGTTCTTCACGCTTTCTTTTAGCTTAAGCCGAACAGTCGCGGCTGCAAGGTAGAATATCACGACTATGGTGTAAGCTATTCGCATACCCATCAAGGAACCATAAGAAGCCACTAAAAGAAGGGCTACTACAGGCGCTGGGGTTGTGGCAACACTCATTATTAGGTTGAGAATGGAGAACCCCATACCACGTTTTTCTGGTGGTAGCGAGTCAGCCATCATGGCTAGTAACGCTGGCTGGTAAAGCAAGCACAAGTTTTGAATAACTGCACCAATCAAGATGAACTGCCAAGCAGGAGCAGAAGCATAAAAAATGAAGGAAAGCGCAACCCCAAAGGTTAAAGTTGATACAAGCCATCGTCTCCCATACTTATCCGCTAAATATCCTCCCGGAAACTGTACGGAAGCCAACGCTAACAGCGAAGCCAGCATTATGAGACCTAAGATTGTGGCGTTTCCACCGAGTTGAATAACGTAATCAGGATAATATGTTCCCGGCAGCTCTCCAGCGAAATCCATTAGAATCCAGCTTACCACAAGAGTCAGATAATTTCCTCTAAAGAAGGAAAATTCTTCCCTTAGCTTCTTCGCTAACTTCAATAATTCTGACGCGCCCCTTCAGCCGTGTAAGGGCTTTCTCTTAACCAACAGTCTGATAAATATTTATCGAACGCGCCGCTGCACTATTATTCCTTTAAAAGTTATAGGGTTTTGCGATGATTTCCCTTATTTTTAAATCGAAGAATCTTGCGGCGTTTGCGGGTAGAATTCGGAGCGCCGTATCAGCCCCCTTACTTGTCCCAGCGATGGCGATTATATCCCTGTCAACCGGGATTAAGCCGGCATCCGCAGCCATCAAGGCTATCTCTACACAAACCTTTGTTCCCTCTCCCATAAGCCTAAGCACATTGGCAATTAGCTCTAGGGGTTGGACTGTTCCAAAATCTTTGCGAATAGCCCTCTCTGCGCTGCTTAAGGCATGAACCCCAGTGAATATCTTAGCTCCGTCCGCCAGGATTTCTCTCTTACATTCTTCTCGTAACTCGGTTTGTCCGGGTTGCTGGAAACCAAAGCAGTGGGTAACTATTACAACGTTATATTCCTTTAAGATTTTAGACGCCTTCACTCCTGTTTCGCCTGTTGTTGAGGCAACCACTATGTCTTTTATGCCCTCTTTTTTCGCATAATCTTTAACAAATCCTAGCAGCGCATCGGTGTTCTTCGGACCAGCCTCCTTGAAATAGATTGTTTTCTTTTCCAGCCCACTCATATGCTCTGCCCTCACTAACTTTTTTATTATTATTGAGGGTTGTTAAAGGTTTAAGTGACTTCTTCTCATCGGTTTTCTTTTTAATTCTGTACCGCACACCTCGCATGTTTTGGATTTATAACCTGCTGGATATTTTCTGTGGCATGCCGGACAATACCTCATCCATTGTAAACGGAAGCGAATGCCGAAAGTAGCCAGCGAACCGAATTCCAAGCCTATCTGGTTTGCAACGTTTTGTATCGAGTAGTCATCAGTGGCAATCAACGGTGTATAACCACTCGCTTTAAGTTCAAGGGCTAAAGCTAAAACTTGGAGGTCAGTCTCTGATAGAAAGAATTTGTTTCCTATAACTGCTGCTGATGCTTTAACCTTTTCCAAGGAGGTTTTGCCTGGGGTTCTCACTTTTAATTTCCCGCTTTCGGTGGCTGTTTTGAATCTAATCCAAGGCATGGAGCTTCTACTTAATTCTTCTTTGACTCCGGAAATGGTGTATTGTTCTTCGCTTATTGAAAATGGGTCAAAACCGGCTATAAATGCTGATGTGTCCAAAACTATGACCCTTTTACCCGCTTGGCTCATTAAATTCTTCACTCCATCCCCTTGAAAAGAAGTCTGCTTCTTAACCGATGGTAGAAGTTCTCCCTAAATCTTATGAAAGATGTTTCATATCTGGAGCGCGTAACAGTCAAAGTTGGAAGCTTGGAACTTATAAGTTGACGGTGATGCCCATCAACCACCACGAGTATTTTTCTCGGTCTCTCAACCTCAACTGTCAGGATTGAGTCCGCTGGAAAAACTATAGAACGGAAAACGCCCAAGGCACACACTGGCGTCAGAACAAAAGCATTTACGCTTGGGTCTAAAACGGGTCCCCCGGCCGAGAGCGAATATCCAGTAGAACCCGTTTGCGTGGCTACCATTAAACCATCTGCTTGACAGTTTAAAATTGATTCTTTATCCTTTAATATTCGAGCATAAAGCAACTTTACAGGCTCATCAGCTGAGATTAATACTTCGTTTAAGGCGTCTGGAAACTTTATGCCGTCTGCGGTTATCGAGAGTTTCATGCACTTCTCAACTGTGAACCGCCCCCGCAAGCATTTGTCCACTGCTGCGAAGGCTTGCTTAGGCTCTACTTCGGTTAAGAAACCTCGAACACCCATATTTATTGCAAGTATCGGCGGTTCAGGTTTCGGGATCGAGAGGCATCCTCTTAAAATTGTTCCATCCCCGCCGATGGTGATTATGAAGTCAGTGTTCATCTTCTCTAGCGAGACACTCTTTTCTTTTGTGCTCATTCTTTTTGCTAACGTGTCTTCCACGTAGACATCTAATCCTTTAGCTCGCAAGGATTCAGCCAACTCTTCCGCGAGTTTTACGGCTCTCCTTTTGTCAAAGCGTGCAACTAAACCTACGCTTCTAAACAAACTGCCTCACCGTTAACCCTAATTTATATATGGGTGTTGTTTAAAATTGCTGTGGGTTGAGCTGAGGCAGATTGGTGGTTGTATGAGTAAACCTGTTGATGTCGGAAGTTTAAGGGTCGGCGGCTACATGATTGCCGATGGCGAACCTTGTCGCATAGTCGATATAACGAAATCAAAGCCTGGAAAACACGGATCTGCTAAAGCGAGGATTGTAGCCATAGGAATTTTTGACGGTGTTAAAAGAAGCATCGTTAAACCCGTGGATGCGAGTGCAGAGGTGCCCATAATCGAAAAGCGCAGCGGTCAGGTGTTCGCCGTTACACCCTCTAGCATCCAAGTGATGGATTTAGAAACGTATGAGTATTTGGATGCCCCTTTTCCGGAAGAGGAGGAGTTAAAAGCGAAAATTGTTCCCGGCGTTGAAATTGAGTACTGGCGAATACTGGGCAAGGTAAAGGTTGTTAGGACGAAATAGTGTTGGCTAGCTCCACCAGTCCCAGTTGAGTTTTTTAAAGCCTAAGTAGAGGATTAGTAGTATTACTCCCCAGCTTAACGCGATGCCCGCAACCTCTAATATTAGAATATCACTTAGGTAAGTGTAGCTTGCCCAAGCGCTTATCGCGCATAGACCCACTAGTATGAGGATGAACATGGCGGAATGAATTGCATGCTCGACGGTCAATTTGTTTTCACCTGTTATAATTGTTCTAGTTGTTAGCGGAGCTTATTGTTAAGATTTTCCATTAAAGTTTATTTTGCGGTTCTGTAATAATAGGTTTTGAAGCCGATGATGCAAGAAGAGCCGTCTGATTTGTGAAGACGCTTTTAAACCCAGCGCTGAGGCTTCGAATTCTATTCTATCGGAATAGTGTATTCATGTTTACGTGGTAAATGAACCTCTAGGATTCCCCTCTTGAAGCGGACTTCCATCCTTTCCATGTGGACTGGTACTGGAACGCGAGTGTGACAGTGGAGTGTTTGGAACTCGCCTTTGTAGTGGGTCATGCCAAAGTCGTCGAACCTTATTTTCCGTTTCATTCTGCCCGTTATTTCCAAGGTGTCTTTGTCTACTGGTTTGACTTGTATCATGTTTTCATCTGTGTATGGCAAATCGACAGTCACGATCACTTCTGTTGGGGTCACCATTATATCGCGGAGCGGCTCTATCGTACAGGTTTTCTGGTTCCAGCTTGGCCTCTCGATTAATGTCTCTCTGAATCTTTCAGCCCACTCCTCTAAACCTTCAAAGTACTCGTCGATTATGTCGAGGATTGAGCGTTTCTTTCTGCTTTCCATTATGGTTTTCCTCCCTATGAAACGTACAATGGGATGTCATACTCCCGTGTCTTCTTCATCTTGGACAACTCTTGCTGAGTTCGCTTCATCACGTCTCTTGCCCTCAAACGGATTTCCTCGCCCTTCTCCAGAAGCTGTGAGACGTCCACTTTTATTCCTGTTATTTTTTCCAGTCCCTTTAGTACTTCTGCTGCCGCCTCTGGGTCTGGATAGTTGAAGAAGCACTGGGCAAGCAGTGTTAGGGCTGGCAAGCCGATGTTCGCGCACCGCTGCAGCATAATTGCTTGAGGACCCACCATGTAACCTTCCCTCAAAATCTCTACGCCTTTTTCTTGAACCGTTTTTAGCATCTCTGGGCTTGATGCGGCAGCAAACACCTTCAACTCTTGGACGTCCTGCCTGTCTTGGATGGGGAGGCCGCTGAGCGAAATCATCATTTTAACGTTTTTCTTTTTTCCCCAGTCGATTAAGGCATACATTATTGAGTAGATGACATCAGCGGGTATGGCTGTCTCTGAAACGGCCAAAAGAACGTCGTGGTTTCCGAAAATCCTTATCGGAGAATGCGGCAATCCCTCGTGCAAAACGATTAGCGGCGGCAGCAACTTCGAATCCATGTACGCCACTTCTTCCATATTTTCAAATTCCGAAATTAAGTGTGAAGCGGCGATAACGCCCACCAATCCAACGTCTGGAAAACCAAAAAGCATGATGGCACCTGACGGAACTTCCTTCTTCTCTATAATTTTCACTTCTTCACTCAAATCTAACCCTCAACAATTCTTAAAAAGGGAGGTGTAAAAACCTTATGGAGAAACTCGAAACCGTTGCTCAAGACGTGAGGCGAGAATCAGGTTTGAAATAGCTTTCAGAGTTGATTTATACAAGATAACAATGTGAAACATTAAAGATGAGAGGAATGGATGGGTACCTCTTTATCCAAAAATGAGAGGATGGTTTGGATTGTTTTATCTCTTTTTGAATAGCATAGTTGCGCATAGTACAGCTGTGATTACTGCAAACACCGTTGCTGCTAACGCATACATTCTCGCTTCGCCCGCCATAACTTGGGCAGATTGGGCATTTTCCTTGGCAGCTGATGATTCCTCATTAGCTAGTTGGGTACTGCCTTGTGTTTGGTTCAAAGCGTTTTGAATGTCATCCATCCTTTTGAAGATCATGTCTAAACCCATAGTGACTCTGAAGCTAACATTAGCCAAGGCTTTTGGTCCCTCTTCGTAATAATATGCGCCAACAGCCTTTATCGTGTAGTTTCCAGAGTTGACAACTGGAACGAAAATGGTGGCGTTGAATCGCCCTTCTTCATTCGTGTAAATGGGAGTGAAGAATAGCAAATCCTCAAATGTGAGGAACATCTGTGTTCTGGGACTAAATCTTTCACCACTTATTGTTATCTTGCTTCCAATAGCAGCCTCTGAAGGTGACACATTAATTATCGCTGGTGGGGTTACGGTGAACATAGCTGTGGAGGTTTTGTTTGACGCTACGTCCAGAGCCGTAATGGTATAGTTTCCAGGGGCAACGTCTGGAACATGGAAAGCGCTGCAGCCGCTCCAATAACCACTCCAATAGTAAGCTGTGACGTTGGCGATGCTTATTCCGTTAAAGTAAATCCTAACCTCGCCACCAGAAGCTCCATCAAAGCATAATTGGACAACCGTGCCTGAAGGACCAGCGGAAGGTGAAACTCGGCTTATCTGGAACGACGGAGTAACAGGAACGATGGTAATGTTCCACAATACGCCGAATCCTGATGAGTCGCTGCTCAAAGTTTCGTTATTAATTACATATATTGTGTAATTTCCAGGAAGAACTTCAGGAACCGCGAAGATAATCTCCCAATAGCCCATATTGTCTGCAGTGGTCCATCCAACAGTCATATTTCCATCAATGATAACTATTGGTATAGTATCATTACCTATGAAGACTGTTTGATTCACGGACCTACCAAACAAGGCTTCAACCACTCCATTAGGAGTAGCACCACCACCGAAGGCGCGCACCTTCGTTCCAGGATAACCCTCTGGCGGATCGATTCCATCTATATGGATTCCATTGGAAAAAGCTAACAGCACCAACGATGCAAACATCAACGGTGCAAATATCGCAAAGAGTCCTGCGTGCTTCCTCTTAGGATTTACACAGCACATACAAACATCTCCTTAGAGTCTATTATAACCAGCTAAATATTTAAAAACTACAGAATAGTACAACCTAACCAACCCGCGCACACAAACAAGTTCAGATTTCTAAAATTAAAATGTATTTAAGGGCGTGTATGGTTTTAATTCTGGAGAAAACCATGGCTTTAGAACGCTTAGGCTCCACACTCCACGAAGCCCTAAAAAAGATTTTCAGAGCCTCCATCGTAGACGAGACTGCAGTCAAAGAGCTCGTGCGCGACATACAAAGGGCTCTACTCCAAGCAGACGTGAACGTTCAACTCGTACTCGACACATCAAAGCGAATAGAAGAAAGAGCACTAAAGGAGAAAGTCCCACCAGGCGTTTCAAGACGCGAGCACGTGACAAAAGTTGTTTATGAAGAGCTAACCCGCTTCCTCGGAGAAAAACCCGTCCCAATAAAAGTGGAGCCCGGAAAAAAGAGCGTGTTAATGCTTGTTGGCATCCAAGGCTCTGGAAAGACAACAGCCGCAGCCAAACTCGCAAGACACTTCCAAAAGAGGGGGACAAAAACAGCTCTAGTCTGTGCTGACACGTATCGGCCTGGCGCCTATGCCCAGCTCCAGCAACTAGCAAACAGAATCAACGTGCCCCTCTATGGCGACCCAAAAGCCAAAGACCCGGTAAAAATAGCCCTTGAAGGCCTAAAACAGCTCAACGACAAAGAAGTAATAATAATCGACACCGCTGGTCGCCACAAAGAGGAGCAAGAGCTCATCAAAGAAATGAAAATGCTCGAGAAAAACATCAGACCAAACGAAGTCGTGCTCGTGATTGATGGAACAATCGGTCAACAAGCAATGGCTCAAGCAAAAGCCTTCAACGAGGCAACACCCATAGGCTCAATCCTTGTAACAAAACTGGACGGCTCAGCAAGAGGCGGAGGCGCCCTCTCAGCGGTTGCAGCCACAGGCGCCCCGATAAAATTCATCAGCACAGGCGAGAAGATAGAGGACATAGAACCCTTCATTCCTTCCCGTTTTGTCGGCAGACTCCTAGGCATGGGCGACCTAGAAACTCTGCTTGAAAGAGTTCGAGAGGCAGAAGTAAAAGTTCCCGAAAAGAAGGCTCGAGCCATCTTAAGCGGCAAATTCACATTAACAGACATGTACGAACAATTTGAAGCCATGAAGGGAATGGGACCTTTCAGAAAGCTTCTGAAAATGTTGCCCGGCATGTCTTATGATGTACCTGAAGAAATGCTAAACATGGCTGAAGACCGTCTGGAGAAATGGCGCGTGATGATTCAATCTATGACACCGGAAGAAAAGAACAACCCAAAAGCCTTCAACGCATCGAGGATAAAGCGTGTAGCCAGGGGTTCTGGGACAAGCGAAAAAGAAGTGAAGGAGCTCCTAAAGCAATATTCGATGATGCGCCGAATGATGAAAACCCTGCGGAGGAAGAAGAAACTACCGTTCTTCGGGAAGGGTTTGCCGCTCGAGTTTAAGTGAACCTGAGCTAGCCTCCGGAAGGGTTGCGCCATGAACATTCTGGAAAAAGCGTTAAGGATGCTCGAAAACTACCCTTTATGCGACCACTGTCTGGGAAGACAGTTCGCTCTGCTCGGGCACGCCATAGAGAACGATGAAAGGGGGAATGGAATTAAACTGGCTTTAACGCTTCAGGCTCACGCGTTGACCCTTTCAAAGACCAGTGAAGGCGTAAGAATTCTCAAAATCCTCGCAACCAATGGTTTCTCCAGAACGGCTGATGAAACATTGAAAAAAATGAAAAGGAAGATTCCAGCCCAGAATTTCCCGAGAGCGTGTTTTTTATGTGAAGACAAATTTATAGGTGTTGAGGACTTAGCCAAAAAAGCCCTAAAACAGCTTGAGAGCTACGAATACAATAGTTTTTTGGTAGGAATAGAGCTACCAGTTGCCATAGAGGAGCGTGAAGACGAGTTTAAGGCTGAGTTCAGCGTAAGCCATGGCGAAAACATGCGGAACGAGTTTGGAAGGGTTATAGGGAAAAAAATTGCTGAGTGCAGCGGAAAAACTGTGGATTATAGAAAACCCGATGTGGTTGTGCTTGTTAATCCCTTCACCAAGGAGATAAGCCTTCAAATAAACCCGCTTTACATCGCCGGACGATACAAGAAACTCGCTGGGGGCATACCTCAGTCAAAATGGTTCTGCTCAAAATGCAGGGGAAAGGGCTGCGAAAAGTGTAATTGGACGGGAAAAATGTATCCAGAATCCGTGGAAGAAATAATTGAAAAGCCCTTCTTAGAGGCAACCCACGGCGCAAAAGCGTCATTTCATGCATCGGGAAGAGAAGACATCGATGCCCGTATGCTAGGCAAAGGCAGACCCTTCGTGCTAGAAATTGCGAAACCTAAGAAACGATTCTTAGACCTAAAAAAGCTAGAAAAGGCTGTGAATTCCCATGCGAAAGGTAAAGTTGAGGTTTCAAACCTGCAGTTTGCAGATAGAACAGTTGTCAGAGGATTGAAAAAGGCAGAATCCGCGCAAAAGGAGTACCGTGTAGTTGTGGAATTCGAAAATACGATTACAACTAAAGACTTGCGTTTGTTAGAAGAGAAACTGACAAACGTTATGGTTAAGCAGAAAACGCCCCTCCGGGTCTTACATAGACGTGCGGATTTGACTCGGGAAAAGTACATATACGAGGTGAAGGTAAAGAAGTTGTCGCCCAGAAAGGCTGAAATAAGGGTTCGATGTCAGGGAGGACTTTACGTAAAAGAACTGGTGACTGGAGATGAAGGAAGAACAACGCCAAGCGTCTCAGAGACCCTCCAAAACAGAGCGAAGCCTATAAAACTCGATGTTTTAAGCGTGATTATGGGAGATTGAAAGGAGTGGAAAAATGAAGAAGTCAAAAGGATATCGCTCTGGAACCCGGCGCCTTCTGAAAAAGGAACCCAGAGAAAGAGGCAAAGTAAGAATAAGCAAGCTACTTCGCGAATATGAACCAGGAAGCCCCGTGGTCATAAAAGTTGACCCAAGCATCCACAAGGGGATGCCTCACAGGCGTTATCACGGGAAGGTTGGCAGGGTTGTCGATAAGCGCGGACGAAGCTACATCATAAGCGTTACGCAAGGAGATGCTGTAAAGGAAATTGTGGTCAGACCTGAACATTTAGAACCCTATGAAAGTGATTAAAATGTCGGAAAAGAATGTGCCGGAAAAGAAACTCACACTCCCACAAGTTAAACAGATGTTAGAATCTTTGGGAGAAGAAAACTTGGATCAGTTCCAGCGCCGCACGCTTGATTATACATCTAAATTTTCTAAGGCTGACCCTGAAGCTAGTGAGAAACTCGTAGAGAAACTTGTAGCAGAATTTGGCTTGGAAGAGGAAGAAGCGGTTCAAATAGTAAACTGTATGCCAAAAAGCATCGAAGAACTGAGAGTTTTTCTCGCAGGCGGCCGGAAAATAATTGAAGCGTCAAGGCTGGAAGCCATAGTCAACCTTTTAAATGAGCATCGAAAAGTGAAATAGGCATTTCAGCTACTATTTTTAAGCAATAAGATGATAATATAAAGGCGGATATGATGGAGAAGCGATACGAGGAGTACGCTTACGTCTTAGATTTCCTGCCGCATGGACGCCCGGGGGTACGAGTTTCAGGGAGGGCTGGTTATCGAGCTGGTGGTCTGGTCCAATTGGCCGGGGAAGATTTCTTCACCCTTTTGGAGGCTTTGGCTAAAGAGGGTGTGGTGCTTAAGCCTCATGACCGTGTTTACGTGGGAAAGGAAGCGCGGCAGGAGATTACGTACATCATTGGGCGTGTGGGTTATGATGAATTGACTGCTGCGGCGAGGGCGGAGCTTCCTGCGGTGATCGGTAGGATAGTGTTGAACCGTGAGGAGTGGTTCGTCAGTTTCTTCAACACTGCGCAGGCTATAACGCCGAGGATGCATGCGCTGGAGCTGCTTCCGGGTATTGGGAAGAAGTATATGTGGCAGGTTGTAAATGAGCGTGAGAAGAGGCAGTTTGAGAGTTTTGGTGATTTGCAGAGGCGCACGGAGCTGCCCAGCCCTGTTAAGCTGATTACTAAGAGGGTTTTGGAGGAGCTTGGGGGCGAGAGCAAGTATCGGTTGTTCACGAGGGCTCACTAGCGTAGTTGAGTTGGTTAATGGGGTAAGATGAGTCTTTTAGAGAGAGCGAAGTTTCTGCTTCGAAGGCATCGAATATTTCCGAATAGGCTTTTAGGCCAAAACTTTATGGTGGACTCTTCAGTTTTCGAGAGTATGATTAATTATGCTTCACTGAGCAAGAAGGATGTGGTTTTGGATGTTGGCGCGGGTCTGGGTTTTTTGACGCGCTTGTTGGCGAATGAGTGTAAGGAGGTTTTGGCTGTCGAATCTGATAGGGCGCTTGTAAAGCTTCTGCGGGAACAGCTAGAAGATTTACCTAACGTCAGAATAATTGAGGGTGACGTGCTCAAGGCGCATGTTCCACTGTTCAATAAGGTTGTTTCGATTCCGCCTTACCATATTTCTTCGCCTTTGCTCTTGTGGCTTTTTCACAGAAATTTTGATTGTGCTGTTTTAATATTTCAGAAAGAGTTTGCTGACCGCCTTATCGCTTCTGTTGGTAGTGAGGGTTATGGGTGGTTGGCGGTTGTTGCGTATTATTATGTGGAGGTTGAGCTTTTGGATGATGTTCCTAGGTTGATGTTTTATCCGCAGCCAGAGGTGGATTCGGTTGTTGTGCGCTTGAAGCCGAAGATGCCACGTCCATTCTCCTTGCAGAGTGAAGCGCTATTCGAGACGCTGACGCAATCGTTGTTCACCCGTCGCAACAGGAAGGTCAGAAATGCAGTTGTGCCTTTTATCAGAGGCGAACGTGCGACAGGTGTGGAGAGTGCGGTTAAGATAGTTGAGGGGCTTCCGTTTCGTGACAAAAGGGTGAGGGAGTTGGCGCCTGAGGATTTCGGAGTGTTGTCAAATGTCCTCTTCGGGTAAAAGGGTGTTTTTTGCAGATTGGGTTTTTCGTGTTTGGGAGAATGTTTACGAGCCTTCTGAGGATTCGTTTCTTTTTGCTGAGAATCTGGTGGTTGGTGAGGGTGATTTTGTTCTTGATGTGGGTACTGGGTGTGGCATATTGGGCGTGGTTGCGGCGGTAAAAGGAGCGAGGGTTGTCGGTGTTGATGTTAATCCGTATGCTGTTCGTTGTGCGAAGGAGAACGCGAGACTGAACGGTGTTTCGGGTAAAATGTTTTTTGTGCGGGGAGACTTGTTCGCACCGTTGAGGATTGGAGAGAGGTTCGATTTGATTCTGTTTAACGCGCCGTATTTGCCTTCGGGGAGTGCTGAAGACGAGTCTTGGCTTGGGTGTGCTTGGGCTGGTGGTGTTTCTGGTAGGGAGGTTATAGATCGTTTTATTCGTGAAGTGCCAAAGTATCTGAAGGGTGATGGGCGAGTCTTTTTGATGCAGTCTACGTTGTGTGGTGTTGATGAGAGTTTGGAGAGGTTTGAGGGTGTTGGTTTGAGGGCGGGTGTTGTTGTGGAGCGTGATTTGCCGTTTTTTGAGAGGATTGTGCTTTTGAAGGCTGAGCGGTTAGGCTTGTAAGGATATGACGGTGTGACTGGTCTTCTCTGTGGCAGTTTAGCCCCTTATATATAGGTTGAACTTCTGATACACTAAGAGATTGATTTTTGGGGGTTCTTTGCGTGACGAGGAGCTTGTTCAAGACTCCTATTGTGTCGGCGAGGGTTTTAGCCCAACGCCGCTTCTCCTCAGAAGTCAGTAGGGTCTTCCATGTACACTTTCGCTTCTGGAGCTGAAAACTCGACTATGATAGCAGTAGCAACTAGTTGTTACCCTTGCATGAGTGTTTTTAGTTGTTGGATTTAGCTGACTGAAGCAACCGCTGTTTTATGATAGTTTCTCGTCAATTAGATTTCTGTTGTCTGGATATCTTTCTTTTAGGAGCGCGATTATTCGAGATTTGTTTTGTAATAGTTTAAGGAATTGTTTAGTGTTTAGCCCGAGTGTTCTTGTGCATGCGTCTCGGATGGCCGGTTCACCTACGTTGAATTGTTCGGATACTGTTTTGAAGGCTTTGACGTAGGGTTTTCCTTCCCATATTAGTCTGGTGACCGCTAGGACTTTCAGCAGAGATTTTGGTGCTTCTTCAGGTGGCGGACCAATTAGTGGTTCGAATTGGTGGATGTGTACGCCTAGGCCGATGTTTTCTCTTGTGAATGTTCTAAACTCTACGGCTCGCGTTGGGAAGGGCAGAGAGGCACAAACATCTTCTAGATCGGGTGTTTTTTGGTCGATTATAATGGTTATTGTGGGTTTGGAGTCGATAAGTTCTGTAAGGTGTTTATAAGCGTCTTCGATTTTGAGTGTTTGCAACAACATTATTTTGTCTGGAGCGTCTTTTATTTGATTAAAGAGCGTGTCTGTTATTCTTTTTCGTGTTTCTGATCTTTTGTAAGCCATGTGGAATTTTGTTACCTGTGGGATTATGTGCTTGTGTATTGAATGTTTTGCTAGTTCGACTTCGAGAATATACCACTTGTTTTGGTCTAGCGCGAGAATTATGCCGTCGTTTCGTGCTTCTATGCCCGCGTGGGTTTTCATTGTTTGAGGGTCAAAATAGAGCGTGTTCATGCCAAAAATATCTTTGTAATGTTCAACAATCATCTGTGCAAGTTCTTCTTCGGACGCATACTCGTAAAGAAAATATTTCACGCTATCTTTAAGAAGAATCATAAAATCTCCTATCCACTAAACAAACGAGTTTGTCTGCTAAACTTTGGCACGTGATTTTTAATAATTCCTTCGAGCATCTTCAAGTTGTTTATATTCAGAAAATAATGGCAACCATCTAATAACCTTCTCAAGTCTCTTTGTCTCGCTAGCCATCCACCACCATCCACAAAATTTACGAAAGCTCTGTTCTCTCCACGTTGTATATTTCTATGTTGAATTGCTTCATAGCATTTGAGCATGTCCCTTGCTTTTACGGTTTGACCACTCGAAGTAGTTTCTTGATAAGACGACATTACTATTACATATGGATCTTCCAAGTTGGGGATTGCCCAGTCTACAGTGACCTCCACTATAGATGCCGAACCGCTTGCATAGCTCACACCTATACTATCCAGTTTTCTTTTAATCAGATCTTCCACAGCATCCCCTTTCCAGTTAAAATAAGTGCCACTATACTTTTCTTTCAATCTAATGATTAGTTCTTCTTCCCTCGCGTATTCTCTAAGACTTTTCAAGTTCAATCTTTCTCGATAGAAACGAGGAAGATATTTAATCAAACGGCGATCATTCTTTCCAACGGTAAAAAGTCCCGCTATTTTTCGTGCGAATTCATCGTCACCTTTTATTTCTTTCTCAATCTTAGTTAAAGTCCATTCTCTGTCAAATTCGCCTTCCAGTTTTCTCAAAAGCGTTATTATTCTTTTAAACTTCTCTTCCGAGAGATAAAGGAGAGTCAGAATCCTTTTCAGTCCATCAGGCTGTTCTCGAAGAAACCTTATGACATCTTTTGTATTGATTTGGTCTCTTGCTTTGTATGCTATTATGTCCCTCGCTTTTTCATGAATGAATTTATCGTATCGTTTCTCGACATCTTCGTCATTATAGAACACAACACTTGTCTTAATGACTTCTTCAAAAGTGAGTTTGCGCGGAACTACATTCAACGTATCATCAACCTTGAGCTAGATACGGCAAAGTTAATTGTTTCGCTTTCTCTTTGTTGATTTGTAACTTTTTGGCTTGTAAAAGATTTTCTACCTTTTCATAGTCTTTATCTCGGATTGTCACTATTTTTCCAAGGAAAATTGATATGTAACACTCGTTTAATAGTGTGGGAGTTGCTTTTTCTAAATTCGCTCTTGAAATCTCTACATATTTTGAATCAATATCAACGCCAATGTATCTTCTTCCAAGCTTCTTTGCCGCAACTGCAGTAGTTCCAGTTCCTATAAAAGGATCAACAACTATGTCATTTTCATTGGTCGTCATTAGAATTAGCCTTTCTAGTAAGTGAACTGGTAATTGGCATGGGTGTTCATCCCTTCTTAGGTTATGCCTAATTCTGTGAATATCTGTCCAGACATCGCTTGCCAAAGTCCCAAAAGGGTGTATCAAGTCTTTCTTTCCACCATAATCGGCTAAGAGCGAATCACACTCCCTGCATCTTTCATGTGGTGCTCTTATGTCATAGAATTTGAAATCTCTCGATTTAACGTACCATAAGATGCCATAATGATTTGGCAGTAACGTTTTTCCAAGCGGAGTTCCCATTGCATCCCAAGCAATCCAATGCTTGAAATAAGCTATCTCATTAAGATAGGATGCAAAAAATGTAAGCCACTTTGGAATATTGTGAACAAAGATAGAACCTGTAGGCTTAGTTATTCGAACCATTTGTCGTAGCCATTCTTTGCACCATGCTAGATATTCGTTGACTTCCTTATCATCTTCGTAATATTCATAACTTTTCTTAAGGTTAAATGGGGGATCAGCGAAAGTCATGTCAATGCTATTATCTGGAATTTCTTTCATTATTTGAATAGCATCGCCTTCTATTATCTGATTAACAAGCTTTGACGGAACTTCCACTTCTTTCCTTAAGTCAAGACTAGTCAACTTTGCCTCTTCTTTTTGTTTCGTTTTGGAGACTATGCCTTCTTGCTCGCTTATGACTGGTGTGACTTGATAGCCATTTTCAGTTCTGTTAATTTTTACCTGGGTGCCTATCAAGAATTTATTTTTTAAATAGGGTGACCACAGTCTTCCATATTTGTCAAGTCGTGCTGGATTACCATTTAGTGTAGTATCACAAGGCAGAGGAGTATTTCCAATAAGTTCTGATTTACTTTCAGTTGGGATTTGGATAAATCCCCGTTGGATCTCCATCTTTTGGAGAATTTTACTGACCATACCACACCCCAAATTAAGGGACTCAATTACAGTGTTGTTGCTTTATCTTTTAAGTCTAATGCAAAATCTAAAAAAAGAGTACAAACTTTTTTGGAGTTCGGGATGCGACTATTTCTTAAAAGGGTCAAACTCAGGAAACAGCCGTTACCCCTCTTTTCGGCAGCTCCTCCTGCAACAAATCCCGAACCGTCATCTCAGTTGGCCTAGAAACACCCATAAACTCATCATCCACAAATAAAGTTCCACCCAGAAGGTAATATCTCTTACCTTTTCCCCACTCACCTAAACCCCAAAACATATTTGGCTTCTATTAAGGGGCTATCGCTGTTTGCTCGCACACATAATCGGTTAAAAAGCTATATAACGTGAAAGGTTCGGTATTGCTAGAAAACACGCGCGAGACACCCATGAAATGTGCATCCTAGGCAAAGACAAGCTGAAGAAACTTATTGAAGATTACAACTCTATCCCTATAACATTCCCCTTCTCGTCAAGCTCCAAGTGAACATCAGAATCCACCTCAACAACCTCATAACTCAGACCCTCCTCAAAAGCATGTAGCAACGAAAACGGTGTAATTTAATAAGTTCGAATACACATCTTATAAGCACAAGTGAAAGCCTTAGGGCGTCGCTAGAGGTATAGATTTTGAAGGTTATCGCAAGAATCGATCCACCGTCTCCCAGCAAATTACCAGAAAAGTTAAGCAAAGTCCTAAAGGGCAAAGTTAGCGCCGCATTACTGTTTGGCGGCAAAGCCAAAGGCTACTCCCTGAAGAGCGACTACGACATCGCAGTATACTTCGGAAGGCCACACACCCTATACGAACTAGGAGAACTAGTGGTAGACATGGCTAAAGCCCTTGAAGTACAAGAAGACCAGCTGGACGTGGTAAGCTTAGATTCAGCAACACCAGAGATGATACTCGAAGCACTAAACGGCAAACCCATATATGTAGAAGACTACTCCAAACTATTCGAACTCAAGCTCAAAGCAATCACGGAATGGCTAGACATAAAAAACGGAATCCAAGCCTGCTCAGGCGTCAAAGCTGAATAGACTACTGCTTAATTCATGACGAAGTGTTCCAGCGTTTTCCCTTCCTCAAAAGCATGGAAAATATGTCCACCGATTTATCATACCACGCCCTTACTTTATCTTCTTCCATGCGCCTCTCACCATCTTAGCCCTTAAGAGCCTATCAAACTTAAAGCTTATAGTATTAATGCTCATCGCTCCTCGAAGCACACACATGACGACAAACCACATGAAAGAACATATTTGGCTCCAAATAGAGGGGCCTAGCGCCGTTGCACGCACACACACAAACTATAAAAACACAAAACACCCACAACACCCCTAAAAGCAACAATAGGAGCCACTCAACAACATGTGCATCCTAGGCAAAGACAAACTAAAACAACTCATAGAACAACACAAGTGCATATACCCATACGACCACAACCTCCTAGACGGAGACAGCTACGTCCTAACAGTCAAACAAGAAACAACACTCCACTACCTAGAACACAAAAACCTAACAACCCACGAAATAGTCTTCACACCACCCAACTACGTAGCCCACCTAACAGCCAAAAGCAAATACGGACGCATGGGCCTATCCTTCCTAAACGCAGCAAAAGTCCACAGCGGCTTCATCGGAAGACTCACCCTAGAACTCGTAAACCTAAGCAACGACCGCCGCCCCATAACAATCAAGCGCGGAGACCCCTTCATGCACATAGAATTCGTGACAAGAGAAGGCGAACCCTCGCCCTACACAGGCGAATACCAATTCCAATACCTAACCGACGAAGAAATACAAATGTACATCCCAATACTGAAAAGGGTTTTCCCCAACTATGATGAGCTTGCCAAAACATGGTTCAAAAACAAGCGACCAGAGCCATGAATAGCCTGTTCTAATTTTGAAAATTGATTTGGAATTCATAACTTTAATCAAAAGGCATGGTCAACAAATCGTTTAAATATTGCGGTTATCGTATGCTGAAGGGGATGCCACATGCGCGCAAAAAATTACAGAACCCCCAAGGGGCGGCCCTACACAAGAAAAGAGTTTGTGAAGGGCTTTCCACCACCGAAGATAACCAAATTCACCATGGGGGACACCAAAGCAAAATTCGAATACGAAGCGAAGCTCATAGCCCAGGAAAAAGCCCAAATCCGCCACAACGCCCTAGAAGCGGCGCGTGTAGCAACCAACCGTGTTTTGATGGATAAACTCTCAAACAACTATCGCTTACACGTTCACCCCTACCCTCACATCATCCTCCGAGAAAACAAAATGATCTTCGGCGCCCACGCAGACCGCCTCCAAGACGGCATGCGGAGGTCCTTCGGAAAACCCATAGGAACCGCAGCCCATGTAGAACCCAACCAAACAATTATCACCGTCAACGTGAACACAGACGCAGTTGAAACCGCCAAAGAAGCCCTAAGACTTGGAAGCGCAAAACTCCCCATCCCATGCAGAATAACCATCGAAAAGGTGCAAACAGAAGAGGCGAAAACCGTTGACTGAAACGAGAGAAGACCTGGTAATATGGTTTGAAAACCTAAGGAAAACCGACATCCCCTCAGTCGGCGGCAAAAACGCCAACCTAGGCGAGATGACAAACGCTGGAATACCAATCCCACCAGGCTTCGCCATAACCGCCAACGCCTACAAAAAATTCATCGAAGAAACCGGCATATCCGAGAAGATTTACGCAATCATAAGGGAAACGGTAAGAGACCCAAACAACCCGAAACAGTACGAAGAGGCTTCCCAAAAAATTCGCAAACTAATTGAAGCGACGCCCATGCCAAAAGACATCGAGGACGCCATTAAAGCCGCCTACAAAGAACTCTGCAGAAGGCTCCATTCAAAAGAGGTTTTCGTCGCAATAAGGTCGAGCGCAACGGCCGAAGACCTGCCCGACGCCTCCTTCGCAGGACAACAAGAAACGTATTTGAACGTCAGAGGCGTCAACGAAGTTCTTAGAAAAACTGTCAAGTGCTGGTCCAGCCTCTTCACCCCCCGCGCAATCTTTTATCGCACCGAGAAGGGTTTTGCCCACGAAAAAGTTCTCATAAGCGTTGGGGTCCAAAACATGGTAAATTCTAAGGCTGCAGGCGTCATTTTCACCATAAACCCCGTAACTGGTGACCCAAGCCAGATAGTTATTGAGGGCAATTATGGGTTGGGCGAGGCTGTGGTTTCCGGCGCAATTACTCCAGACGATTTTATCGTTGACAAAAACACTCTAAAAATAATTGAGAAGCGCACAGCCAAGAAAACTCTGCAATATCTCCGAGACCCAAAAACTGGCCAAACGATTCACGTAGGTGTTCCCATCGAAAAGCAAGAACAACCATGCTTAAGCGACGAGGAAATCATCAGACTCGCAGAACTGGCCAAACGCATCGAACAGCACTATGGAAAAGCCCAAGACATAGAATGGGCAATCGGCAGCGATCTGCCTTTTCCAGCTAACGTTTTCATAGTGCAGTCAAGACCTGAAACGGTTTGGAGCGTAAAACTCGCACAAGCGCCAGCCAAAGTTGAAACCGAAGGAATGAAACCAGCCGAAATGTTAAAGGTTATCGTCAAAGGCATTGCAGCTGGCAAAAGAAGCTTCGGCATAGGCACAGCAAAAGTTGTGTTAAATCCCCAAGAAGCCGCAAGGGTCATGCAGAAGGGCGACATCCTAGTTACAGACATGACCAACCCGGATTACGTGCCCTTTATGAAGCTTGCGGGCGCCATAGTCACGGACAAGGGCGGAGTAACGTGCCACGCCGCCATTGTGAGCCGTGAACTTGGCATACCGTGTGTTGTGGGAACCGAAAGCGCCACAAAACTCATGGTTTCTGGTAGGGAGTACACTGTGGATTCGAGGAGCGGCGTTGTTTATGAAGGTGTAATGCCGACATTAACAGAGCAGCTTTCATCCTCAACTGGATCGGCTGCACCAACATTTACCACCACAGGGAGCACTTTTCAATCAGTGCCAGTGACAGCAACAAAAGTATACATGAACTTGGGCGTTCCAGAAAAAATCGAGGAGTACAAAGACCTGCCCTTCGAGGGCATAGGGCTGATGCGCATAGAGTTTATCTTGGCCAGCTACATAGGAGAGCACCCACTATACCTTGTAGAAACCGGGCAATCCCAAAAGTTCGTGGACAAACTGGCAGAAGGAATGGCAACGGTTGCTAGGGCTATACAGCCGCGCCCGGTTGTTGTCCGCTTCAGCGACTTCAAAACCAACGAGTACAGAGAACTGAAAGGCGGAGAGAAGTACGAAATTGTTGAAGCCAACCCCATGCTCGGGTGGAGGGGGTGCAGCCGCTACATAAGCCAATGGTACGAAAAGGCGTTTAGACTCGAATGTCAAGCCGTTAAAAAATGCCGTCAAGAATGGGGCCTCAAGAACGTCTGGGTCATGCTTCCGGTTGTTCGCACGGTTTGGGAAGTCCAAAGAAGCCTTGACGTCATGCGGGAGGAAGGCTTAGAGAGGTCTCGGGACTTCCAAGTCTGGTTCATGGCTGAAACGCCGTCGATTGCGGTGCTTGCGGACGAGTTTTCAAAACTGTGTGATGGCTTCTCTATAGGCTCCAACGACATGACTCAGGGGATACTCATGATTGACAGAGACTCTGAGCGCCTTGGACAGATGGGATACTTCGACGAGAGAGACCCCGCAGTAAAAAGAATAATCGCCCATTTAATCAAGGTGGCGCACGAAAATGGATGCACAGTCTCCATATGCGGAGAGGGTCCATCAAACCTGCCGGACTTTACAGAGTTCCTCGTAAGGGCTGGAATCGACAGCATATCAGTAAACGCGGATGCCGTAATTGCCACCAAGAAACTCGTTGCGAGCATAGAGCAAAAAATAATCCTTGAACAACTCGCTGAACAGAAGGAAAGAGCCCTTGGGCGTCCAATCAAGAAGCCAAAACAGGAATGGGAATGGACGCCCCGATGGGGCGAAGAGTAGAATAACAATTCACCTTTCCTCTGTTTCATTTTAAAATTCTTTTTTTGGTAATGTTTTGGATGTATGTGTATGAGGCGGTGTGATTTCGAAGAAGAGAGAGTGAGACAAGAAATACTTAAACTCGGAGCAAAGCGCGTCTTAATTCAACTTCCGGAAGGTTTGAAACCTGAGGCACCTCGCCTAGCTGTGACTATTGAAAAGTCTGGTGCTATGCCCATAGTTTCCGCAGACTCGTGTTACGGAGCTTGTGACCTGGCGACGGCGGAGGCTGAAAGCCTTGGTGTGGACTTAATAATCCATTATGGACATTCTAGACTGCTGAAGTACGAGCGGACGCCAACGATTTATGTGGAAGCCAGAGCAACCGTGAGCGTGGATGATGCAGTTGAGACGGCTTTACCATTGCTACAAAAGTGGCGTAAAATAGGCTTAACCACGACGGTTCAGCACGTTCAAACCCTTGATGGTGTGAGAGAAATTCTGCTCAAGGCGGGAAAAACGGTTGTGATAGGCGACGCGGGGCGCTTAAATTATCCAGGACAGGTAATCGGATGTGATTACAGCAACGCCAAGTCAACAGCAAATGATGTTGAAGCCTTCCTCTTTATCGGTGGTGGAAAATTTCACGCCCTGGGCGTAGCTCTTTCAACCTCGAAGCCAACGGTGGTCGCAGACCCCTATGAGAGAAGGGCGTACTCGGTTGATGAGGAGGCGGAGAAAATCATCAAACAGAGGTGGGCAAGCATAGCAGAAGCGCAGAGAGCAAAGACGTTCGCGGTTTTGGTCGGGTTGAAGCCGGGGCAGAAAAGGCTGGAAGAGGCTTTGAGCGTGAGGCGGAAACTTGAGGAAAAAGGGAAGGTGGCACACCTTTTCGCTGTTAAGGAGGTTAGTCCCGAAATGCTTATGGGATTTCCGACGGTTGATGTTTACGTGAACACTGCCTGTCCCAGAATATCTCTTGATGACACTTCAAGATTTCAAAAACCCGTTCTAACTATTAATGAGGCTTTGGTGGTTGCTGGAGAGTTATCTTGGGAGGAATTATGCAGAAGAGGATTGTTCGGAAACTAGACTTGGAAATGCTGATTTCAAGGGTTGAGCCGCACCCATCGCCCAAAACGAGCCTTGAACAGTACACGATTCCAGCTGACGTCGCAGCGAGGATGCTTTACCTGGCAGCTTATACATACGGCGACATCGTTGGCAAATCGGTTTTGGATTTGGGGTGTGGCACTGGAAGGCTTGCGCTTGGAGCGGCTTTCTTGGGCGCAAAGCAGGTTGTGGGTGTGGATATAGATAAGACAGCGGTAAAAGTGGCTTTTGAAAATTCCGTGAGAGTGGGCTTAAAAGAAAAAGTGCAATGGGTCGCCGCCGACATAGACGCTGTTCACGGAAGCTTTGACACGGTTTTACAGAATCCGCCGTTCGGTGTGCAAAGGCGGAGGGCTGACCGAAAGTTTCTGGAAAAAGCTTTAGAAACAAGCAAAACCATCTATTCAATTCACAAAAGCCTTCATAAGAATAAGGCGCTTATCAAAAAACTTAGAGCCAGCAGAAACGGTATTGCGACAACCTCTCCCTCATCTTTCCTAACAGGTTTCATTGAAAGGCATGGCGGAGAAATCAAAGCCGTTTACGCTATGGTAATGACAATTCCACGCATGTTCCAGTTTCATACAAAAAGAAGGCACGAGTTTATAGCTGACTTATATGTTATAGAAAGAAGATGAAGAAATAAACTTAATTATGTTATTCTATTAGTTTTGTAACGTATGTAGGGAGCTCAACTATTCCAACTTTCTGTCAAGGGTTAACTATTTCTGTTATACTCAGAAATCCTCAACCACCTTTCATTGCGCCTATGAGTGTTTATTTTTCACAGTAATCATAACTCCTAATGTTTTACTCCATTTCTGTTCGTTGCCTCTCTAAATGCGCCTTGAGGCGTTCCTCACAACATCTTTGTTTGTTCGAGGTTGAATGTTTTCTGTTGATGAGATTAAAGGAATAGTGTGATATTTTCTCCTATTGCTTCACGAAGTTTGCTTACGACGCCCACCATACGTTGGAATTGCTCTTCTTCCCTTCTGCTTTCAAAGCTTTTTTCACTCCAGACGCGAAGTTCTTCAACCAGAAAATCAATAAGGAACGAAAGCTCCTTTTTTCCGAATTCAACGGTTACTGTTGTTCTGCTCATTTATTCTCTCTCATATTGACTTGTAAAATGAACTAACATAAATTTTTAGTCATTCAAAATGTGAGAAATTAAACTTATTAGGTGAAAAATTATTCTAATAAAAGAGGATGTGAATGGTAAGCAAGGTTCTCCAAAGGATGGAGGTTCTTCGAGGATTTATCCAGATTCCAGCAGAAAATTTGTCTGAATTAATTGGAGATGCTCGCTTACCATGTGTCACCATGTTAAATGATAACCCAGCGCGACTTGACAAGTACGGGAGACTTTGGTCTCCATGCTTGAAGAATAGGTTCCCAATTGGCACTAAAATAGAACTGAGCAAAACTGGAAATGGGTACCGCGTTGCACCAAGTGAGACTCAACAAGAATGCTTTATCTCGTCTCCGAAGCAAGAAGAGAAGCCTCCGCTTGTTGTCACAAACTTGGAGAGCAAGACAGACTTATTTTATAGGATAATCGAAGGGGATTGTCTCAAGTATCTCAGTGACGGTTCCATTAACGGAGTTCACCTTACTTTTCTCGACCCACCTTACAGGCAAGGGAAGGATTACAGATTCTTTGATGATAAACAACCTGCTTGGAAATATTGGAGTTGGTTGAAGGAGATTTTACACAGGGTATTTGATGCTACTGTGGACGGTGGAGCCATATACTTCATGCAAAGAGAAAAGAATACTGAACAAGTATTAAGAGTGCTTAGAAAGACAGGCTGGAAATTCCAAAACCTTGTCGTTTGGAAGAAAAAGACATCGGCTGTTCCAGGCAATTCCAGATTTTCTAAGCAGTATCAAATTATTGCATATGCAACCAAAGGCGACAAACCTCGAGTCTTTAACAAATTGCGTATAGACTTACCGCCTCTTCCAGAACATAAATATGAAAGAGAAAATGGAGTTTACCTTACAGACGTATGGGACGACATAAGGGAGTTAACTTCTGGATATTTTGCTGGCGATGAAGCAATAAGAGACAATAAAGGAAATAGAGTTCATACCCAACAAAGTCCAGTAGCGTTACTTCTAAGAATAATTCTGTCATCAACTCTACCAGAAGACACAATCCTAGACCCTCTTGCTGGAACAGGAACTACTTTAGTGGTGGCACATCAGTTAGGGCGAAATTCCATAGGAATGGAAATAGACCCAGATTACGTTAAGATAATTAAAAATCGGTTGGAAACCCTAAGACCTTCTGATAATATCTTTCAATATTATGATTACTATAGATTTACGCCAAATTTGAGAGAAATCTGGAACCCGAAAAAAGTTATTACTGAACAAAGGAGACTTCTTTGATGTCTTTAATTGATGCAACAACTCTTTTTGTTGGAGTAATAAACAACTTGAAAAAAGGCACCATTAATCTTCATTCACCTTTAGAAGAGTTTGTGATAAGAACATGCGGTAAGGATTTAGCATACATCGACAATCGCAAGGATGCAAAACAGTTATATAATTTTGATTTCTTGGGTGACTTAAGTGTAGGATGGCTGAAGAATCAAGGAATAGAAAAGAGACTCTTATATTCACAATCACAGCAGTTTCCCGACTTCTTATTTAAAGTAAAGAAACAAAGGGAAAGATATGTCGGCGGTAGCCTAGTAGAATTAAAAGATTCGAAGGGCGGAAATATTGCTTCTTTTAACTCAACAATCCCTACCAAATATAAAACCCTCGAAGAAATAGATGTAATCAACGGCAATAAGTTGGTTTCAAAAATTGCCTCAGTTGTAGATGATAAACTCGCTCGTGATAAGCAGTATTTCAAATTTGAAAGGAAGTGTCTTTATTTTATAAGGACACGCAAAGGAAGTAACAAAGTAAAGGTCTCTATTGTTGACGGTTCCTTTTTTGAAACAGTTCCAAAAGAGCACCTATTTTACCAGATGTTTCTAAAGGTTCTTCGAGGACATATAGAAAGGAAGAAAATAGAAATCCCTCGACAAACATTAAATGAAATTGAGGAAGCTCTTTCGCATATTACTGACCAAACCATAATAGCACAATCCCAGATTATCGAAAAGGCTTCGGTAAGACCAAGACTTAGGATTATGGCTGAAGTGCATCCAGAAGGAAACCCCCACAGTAAATTCTATCCCGAAATCACTGAAGGCAGCTTCAATCTCATTCTCCAATCATCACCCGAAACAAAGCAACTTGAAAAAGAAATATCCACTGAGATCCCTGAAATTGAGGCTTTCTCCATATTTCACAAAAGAAACGGAGAGCACATAGTCTTCCAATCTCGAATGGGGACACCCCTGACTCGTTTTTTGTAACCACCACCAAAGACTTCTCAGCTGACCTTCCATTCTCCCATAATTCAACACACCAAAACTTACCCCATGACATATTTGACTCCAAATAGACGGGCTATCCACAATTGCACGCACACACAAACAAAAGCTTTATTGAGAAGCATAGGAAAAGTACTGATACGTCTATTTAGCAGATGTTTGCGTTTCACACAGCGTAAGCATTTGAACGTATTTAGGCTTCAACAACAACGAAAAAGGGAAAACAAATGAGTTCACACTCCTCTGAACGAAAAAGCGGACACTTTGTGTTGCCAGGCGAACGTCTAGGCGTAATTGAAGAATTCATCCCAGACACTGGAACCTACGTTTCAGAGGGCGTCATATATTCCAAGGTAATTGGCCGCGCTTTACTTGACCTCCTGAACAAACGCGTCTCCGTTTATCCCTTGGTCCATGGAGCAACCGTTCCAAAAGTCGGAAGCACGGTCATAGGACAAGTTTCAAACGTTCAAGCCGAAAATGCCCTTGCTCGAATCTTCAAAATAGGCAACAAACTGCTCTCCGGCATTTTCACGGGTGTTCTGCACATTTCAGACGTGCACATACGATACGTCGAATCAATGTTTGATGTCTGCAAAACTAGTGACATAATAAGGGCCAAGGTGATAAGCGAAATGAACAGGGTCTACCACCTATCCACCAAAGACAAGAGCTTAGGCGTCGTTTACGCCTTTTGTTCACAGTGCGGCTACACGTTGGAACTAAAGCGACAAGTCTTGCGTTGCCCCAGATGCGGAAAAATTGAAAAGCGCAAGACGGCGTTAGATTATGAGAAAGGACCGCTATAACGGGAAGGTGGATTGTGTAAATGAAGGTTAGGGTGCTGAAGAGAACGGCAAACGAACTTAGAATAGAGGTTGAAGGCGTTGGGCATACTCTTTGCAATCTGCTACAAAAGAGGCTTTTAGAAGACGAAAAAGTGGATTTAGCGGGTTATGACATACCGCACCCGTTAGCCTCGAACCCTCTAATTTATGTCCGGACAAAAAGATATGTCGAACCTGAAGAAGCCTTGCTTAGGGCTGTGGAAAAAACGCGCGAGATGAACAAGGAATTTGGCAGAGTGCTCGAAAAAGCCCTTAGAAAAACTTAACTCTGTTCTTTATTTTTATGAGCAATTGGCTGAAGGCGTCAATCGGGTCATCGGTTTTTTCCAGTGTTGCTACGCTCTCTTCCAACGTAATGTGGGTATGTAGCCAAGCGTAAACCATTAATGCTTCTGCAGCATCCGCCAACGTGTGGCGTGTCATTCTTGATGGCAAGCAATCTCTTAATCCGGCTTTTTTGAGTGCATGTGCGAGCATATCGCCCTTAACTTTTGCGCCCGAAGGCTCTCTCCTTCGATTGGATAAGGCTAATGAATAGACAAAGTTTATGTACGTGTCTCCGAGGGATGCTAATTTGTGGTCTGTCAGCACTTCGGTCATGCTCTTATGGGTTTTTATGAAAGAGAAAGCTCTGACGCGGCTCTTCAAGGTTAAACGCCTCTGCGTTAATGTTGTTCTTCGTTAGACTTATAACGTGTGTGTGCGTGCAACAGCGTATAGCCCGTCTATTTGGGGTCAAATATGTTGTGGCGTTGTGCTTCAGGTTTGGTGGGGTGTGGTGCGATGAGTAGGTGGATGTGTTCTGTATGCTGTTTGAGGAGGGGCCGATTCACGGGGTTGTTGGGGAAGGTTATTGGGATAGAGATTTGGAATGCTGGGAAACGCGGCCTCATAAAACAGGTGGCAAAAGCCATAGCAGAATCAGCATAATAATTGAAACGGATCTTCAGTGCTTTTAGGGTGTTGTGGGTGTTTTGTGTTTTTATAGTTTGTGTGCGCGTGCAACGGATGTAGACCCCTCTAATAGAAACCAAATATGTTCTGTTGGGTCCCCGAAACAGAAAAAAAGAAAGTTGGGTGACGCCCTAAGTTGCAATAAGTTCAAAATTTCACGCATGCTTTTTAGCCTTGCCTATGGTAACTCCAATTGACTTAAAAACCTTATATAATATTTAATTTGATCGATTAAAAGGTGATTCGGAGCGATGAGCAAGAAAGTTAGAGGGGAAAAGAGGAAACAGATTTACGAAATGATTAGAAAGGTGAAAACAATTTCGCTCAGAGATATTAGGGCTGCAACCAACATAAACTATAACACGATAAGGAGCGCTGTTATAGGTTTGACCAATTCCGGGTTGATAGAACGCACTGGAAGGGGCATCTATAGTCTAAAATCGAAAAGTTAAGGAATATATTCGCTCTTGAGGATGCGGGTAAGTTGGAGCTTAAGAACAAAAAATACTTTGAAGACTTCATTAGAAAACTACTGGTGCCCATCAATGAAAAGCTTTCTCAAGAGTTTAAATTGCCAGAGAAAGACGAGGAAAGCACCAAATTAGTGGCAAATGTGCTTCACGAGATTAGCAGATTCATTTACACGCAGACGATGAATGTCAAAGGAACTAAATGCGAAACTCCATATGGACCGACTGAATATTTCTCAGAGTTTCACAAGATTTGGGAAGAGAATCATCGGCAAATCCTTGAACTGTATATTATTGACGGGCAATGCAAATTGGTGGCTGAACGACTTGAGACAAATTATAGACCATTCTCACCTTCGTCCATAATGGATATCAGAGGTTTATCGGCACAACAAGTAGCTGATACAAGACTATTTACAACGATCCAAGACTTTGGTTTTGGCTTGGGGGAAGACTATTACAACTTAGCCAGACAGAGACCATACTTGTTTAATGCAAAAGAACTGACTACACATCCAGAATACATAAATGATCTCCTCAGACAACTTGGTGTCTCGGATTATCAACCTGATAAAAGAATTGAATGGATAAAAAGATGCGCCACAATATTAATCGAAAAGTATGGTGGAACTGCCTACAATATCGGAAAGATGTATAACTTCGATGCTACGGTTATAAGAGAGTTCCTTGTTAAGGCAAACATTGGCATGGATGTCAAGAAAGCGGACATGTTTCTGAGAGATATGCAAGAGTTCGGCATATGGAAACTACAGAAGTTTGAGGAAGTAAGCGTGGCCCCCGACATGAACACCATGAGAATTGCACTTAGAACAGGAATTGTTCATACACGTATTCCTCTCCTTTCAAGTTTCATGGATGTCTTCTGTTATCAATATAGTGCGGTATCGGATGAAATAAGCAAAGCTTGGAAAAGAGCGTGGGAGTTATGGCGTAAAATTCCAAACAGCCACAGTGTCAGTTCACCAGCCTATATCGACTACTTGATATACAATATGGGTCGGCATTGTTGCAAACAAAACAAAAGGCGTTGCGAAATCCAGTGCGCAGTGAATGAACAAAGGAAATGCCTCCTCAACAGGCTGACTCTTAAAAACTGCGGTGGTTGGTGCATATTCAAGGGAATATGTGACGATAACAGGAAAAAACTGAACCCGCCAAAATCAATTTCAATATTCGGAAGATATGGTTGGACTACTGGCTACAGTGATGAAGGAGGCGGACTGGGATTACGTTGTTCATGATCTTTCCGTGTCTGAGCTCGCTTAAAACTTTATAAGTAGAAAACAACTTATGTTGCTCCGTGACTTACAATGGGCCAAGTCAATCTAAAGATAGATGACGAGTTGGAAAAAAATTTTCGAAGAGTCGCTGCTGAGAGATTTGAAGCAAAAAAAGGCTTTCTGAAAAAAGCAATAGAAGAAGCAATTAAAGATTGGGTTAATAAAAACAGAAAAGGTGCTAGAGATGCCTGAAAACATCATTTCTATGAAAGAAGTAACAGAAAAAGATTACAAAGAGCACGGTAAGGCACAAACGAAGCAACTTTACAGAGCGATGGAGCTTGTAACACCAGCTGATTACGAAGAATTTGTAAAATCACACGACAGTGTTATGATCGAAGATCAGGCAGTTCCAATAGGCCGCAAATGGGTAATCGATAAGCTTGGGCCAGATAAGGACTACAAATTTGAGACAGAGACTGTTTGGAGCTTTCCAAATAGAGGAGACTGGGCTACGCACATTGGAAACTATCGCGGTAATTGGTCCCCGTTTATCCCTAGAAACTTAATTACGAAGTATACAAAGCCCGGCGAGCGGGTGTTGGATCAAATGGTTGGGAGTGGGACAACAGCTGTCGAATGCAAACTTTTGGGTCGGCATGGAAAATTCGTAGATATTAATCCTAATGCGATAATGGTCACTAGAGACCGACTCAATTTCGATTATCTTTCTGTAGACCCTGACTATCCAAATGACTTGAAATTAGAGACTTATGTTGGCGACGCAAGAAATCTAGATAAAATTGACAATGATAGCATAGACCTTATTGCAACGCATCCTCCATATGCCTATATCATCAGCTTCAGCAAGAGCAAAGTTGAAGGCGACTTATCATCCCTTAAAAGTCTTAAGGATTACCTTCCAGCGATGCGAAAGATCGCTGACGAATGCTTTAGGGTACTCAAGTGTGGCAAACATTGTGCTATACTAATTGGCGACACCAGACACCATAAGCACTACGTGCCAATAGCCGTAAGGGTTCTGCAAGAATTTCTGAATGCTGGCTTCATACTAAGAGAAGACATAATCAAGCTTCAATGGAAAACTAAGACTACTAGAGAGAGATGGAGAAGCTCGAAATTAGATTTTTACCGAATTGCACATGAACATCTCTATATCTTCAGAAAACCATTTAATGAGGAAGAAAAAAGAAAATTTAAGTTAAGTATTAGATGGTGGAAGCAGCAACCATCCACTGAAACTGTTCAACCAATTAAACCTATTCTTCTTCAACATGAGACAGAGAAAACGGATCTAGAAACTTTTGAGAGCAAACTTAACCCATACGGCTTCATTTATATTCCCAAAAACCTCATCCCTTTGCTTCCATTTGATATCGGTGACAAGTTGCGCTTGAAAATAGACAAGGCGAGCAAGAATGTGACAATAACACAATTAAAAGGCGATTAAATGTCAGACGACCTAGTTTTAGAAGACTGGAAAATGACGAAAGATAGAATTAAGCATTTTGACGATGTGGTAATTCGTTTAAGACTGCAAGGAATCCCTATCGGAACTGCAATTCAAGCCATCGGAATCGCTTCGTTTCAATATACACAAAATGTTAGATTCTGGAACATAAATGCGACATCTTTTATAATACTTCTCGGGTCTCTCTATTTGATACCCATATTTTTGCTGGACATATTGCATTACCGTCTACTGTTAATTTCTGTGAGTCATGCGAAACAAATTGAAGCGATGCCCACATATAAGGATAAACTTCAAATAACAACGAAATTGACAAGTCCCAAGCTAACAAGGTTACACACAATTTGCACGATTTTAGTCTACGGCTTTGTTATCGCCTTTGGGTTCATCTTAGCATACTATATTAGCATGATGCCTACAGCTAACTGAGTTGTAGTTGATGATTCCACCAAAAAACAGACCTGAAATTATTATTTTTGACATGGATGGTGTCCTCGTCAATGCCGACAGTAGTTGGCAATTTGTTCATAAAGCATTTCATGTTGACAATGATGACAATATAAAGAGATATCTGAATGGCGAGATAGACTATCCAGAATTTATGCGAAGAGACATTCGCCTCTGGGGAAGAGTACATATCGGTACAATTGCGAAGATTTTGGAAAGAGTTCCCCTTATGAAAGGAGCCAAGCAGACATTACATCAACTGAAAAAATTAAAATACAAGACTTGCATCCTGAGCGGTGGAATTTCAATTCTTGCAGAACGGATGAAGGACGAATTAGGCATAGATCATGTGTTCGCTAACAAGTTGCTTGTCGATGAAAGTGGTATGCTAACTGGCGAGGGAGAAATAAGCGTCGATTTATTAAAGAAAGTTGATGTTTTGAAAAAGCTGGTCTCATACGAGAATGTTGCTTTAGACCGTTGTGCGATCGTGGGTGATAGTATTTATGATATACCATTGTTCCAGGTGGCAGGTTTTAGTATAGCCTTTAATGCAAAGGATAGTCAAGTTAAGGACGCGGCAACAGTTGTAGTTGAAGGTAAAGACCTGAGAAAAATATTGCCCTACTTTAACACCCCAAACATCAAAAAACAGGTAAAAGCAATTAAAAGTAACAGAAAATAACCAAATTTCCGAACACAAATGAACACCATGCAGACACTTTTAAGCTAAGCCCGTTCAACTCCTCTTTAATATCATCCAAACGCCTAAAACCTAAAGCTTTGCCTTCATCGCCCTCAACCATCGTGGAACACATCATGCCTTCTGGTGGGCGTACTATTGAAGAGGCAACTCAGATACTTTGGAAGATTATCGACGAAGCAAAGACCTACATGCAAGACCCTACTGACTTCTGAGGAGAAGTGGTGTTGGGCTAAAACCCTAGCCGACACAATAGGCGTCTTAAACAAGCTCCTCGCCAACCAAGGAGAAAAACAACTAGAAGACGAAGACCCAGGCACGCTCCTAGCCAAAATCCCCAAAACACTACGACGAACAGTCATGCGGAGAGTCCACGTTTGGAGAAGGAAGAATTCCTAAACCGCCTCCTCAACGACCCACACTTCACAGCATCCATTTCCGAACAACTGATCACCCGATTAGAAGAAGAACCAAAACTCACAGTAGTCACACGATAAAGACATCGCTAAACTTTATAATGCCTCTTTCCTTATGTTTGGTGACGCTGTTGAGGAACTGTTTTGGCTTGCAAGAAATTTCGTGTAGTTAAGCCTGAAATTCGCGTTCTCGGAGTAGATGATGGAGTATTCACCCCTCACGCAAAAGGGCTCGTACCAGTCGTCGGAGTTGTCTTTCGTGGCGGGTACTGGCTTGATGGTGTGATGCACACGAAAATAAGAGTGGACGGATTTGACGCTACAAGAAAGATAGCCTCTATGATACTTAACTCACCCCATTACAAACAGCTGAGAATAATAATGCTTAATGGAATAACCTTCGCTGGCTTCAACGTGGTTGACATCAAAACGCTCAACAAAAAAACAAAACTCCCAGTCATAGCGGTCACCCGTGAGAAACCCAACTTTGCAGAAATCCGCGAAGCTCTGAAAAACTTGCCAAAAAGCGAAGAACGTTGGGAGGCTACTCTAAGCGCTGGGGAAATACTTGAAGTGCCCACCAGAAGGAAAAGCGAGAAAGTGTACATGCAGATTTTCGGAATTCTTGAAGAAGACGCAAAGAAGGTCTTACAGATCACTTCAACCCGAAGCAACATTCCCGAGGCGTTGCGCGTGGCACATCTCATCGCCTCTGGAATCAGCACCGCTTAGCCCAAATCCTTATCGCAACAAGAAAAGGTTTAAAAGGAGCCGTGTTAAGGGAAAACAAACGGACAGCGGAGTAAAAAGTCATGGAATTTTGCCCAAAATGCGGATCCCGTTTAGCGCCTAAAAAGGGAAGAACCGGCAAGGAAGCCTCATTACTATTTGTCTGTACAAAATGCGGCTATAAAAAGCGGTCACCCAAGAAAAAGGTTGAACCAAAAGTTGCAAAAATCATACAGCACAAACCACAGCAACTCGTAGCCGTAATAAGCAAGGAAGAGCAGAAACTGCGAACACTACCCACCGTTAGAGTCGAGTGTCCCAAGTGCGGAAACAATTCGGCTTATGTCTGGCAGGTACAGACGAGAGGCGCCGACGAGTCCTCAACGCAGTTTTTACGCTGCACAAAATGCGGCTACACATTCAGAGAATACAGCTAAACAATGATAGAGTTTTTAGTCAAACAGCAGTGTATAAAATTCTTAGAATAAACGTAACCTTTCAGCATCACGCTTAAGTGTGAAAGTCTTTTATAACAACTAAACATATCCATTAACGTGGGACCACCATGTTCCAACTCAAATTGGCAGACGCCAAACTCTTTAGAGACATGATCACAGCTATCTCCATCCTCGTGGACGAAGCCACATTCAAGATTGAACCCGAAGGAATAAAACTGCGAGCAATGGACCCATCTCGTGTCGCCATGGTTGATTTTGAGTGGCCAAAAACTGTTTTCGAAGAGTATGCATCCACGGAACCGACAAAAATGTGCATAAACATAAGCGAGTTATTAAAACTGCTCAAAAGAGCCGGCAAGGATGAAGTTTTAGTGCTTGCTCCTGACGAGAAGACTGGACGTTTACAGGTGAAGATAACCGGGAAATACGCGAGGAACTTCACAATGCCGACCCTTGAAGCCTCAGAAGAGGAGGTGCCAACACCAAAAATAAGCTTCAACGTCAAGGCTAAAACAACAACTGATGGCTTGAGCCAAGCAATCGAAGACGCCCAGCTTGTAAGCGACCACGTCCGCGTCGAGGCAGACACCGAAAAACTAGTCTTCAATGCTGCGGGCGACCTCATGGGTGCAACAATAACACTTCAAAAGGGAAGCGACACCCTTCTGGACTTGGAAGCCAAGGAACCTTCAAAGGCAACGTTCAGCCTAAGCTACCTATCTGAAATCATAAAAGCAGCATCCGCCACATCCGACATAGCAACGCTGGAGTTTTCGACAGACATGCCGATAAAACTGGACTTCCAACAAACAAAAGAGGGAAAACTAACATTCTACTTAGCGCCAAGAATCGAAACCGAGTAACGTGAAAACATAATGCAATCAACAACGGTGAAGTTCACCAAAAACGACTTGGCAAGATATCCCTTCCTCAAAGAAACCACAGAATACGTGAGAAAGCTAGATTTAAAAATCAAAGATTTAACAAGCCCTGAATTTGCAACGGTTCTTGAACGCGCTGAAGAGAGAGTGGAAGAAGCGATACTATACGCTTTGGTCAGCAGAAAATTGCGCAACGAGGAAATCGAACTCCTATCCTTCCCTGTTGCAATCATGTTAACCGTTGCAACCGAAAATCCATTCATAAAAAAGAGATACGCCCTTGCAGAGGCAAAACAGGCCTACAGCGACATGAAACTTGAATCCAAGGAAAGAGTTCTGGCAATCGCACAAAATTTTGCATTGAAGCTCGCGCCTAACAACGATGTTAAAGTACCCTACGAATTCACACTTCATTTCACGGATTACCTCAGAAATACTACGCATTTGCGGGAGAAACGATGGAAACTTGTTAACCGTCTCTTATCCAACGGAAATGTTTACTTAACTAGAAACGAGGCTGCAAGGCTGCTAAGCGAGGAAATTCGAAGATACATTGAAAAACGGCTGGAAGTAAAGGAACTGCCGGAATTTCCACCAAAAATAACGGAGATGGCGGAAAAAATAAAGAAATTATCAATAGACAAAATGGGCAAAGCTGAGATGGAAGGCTTCCCTAAAACCATTCTGCAAACAGCTTTCCCACCATGCATAAAAACCCTTTACCAGGCAATCTCAGCTGGGCGCCATCTATCGCATATTGGCAGGTTTGCTCTAACATCATTCCTTATAAATATAGGGATGTCGCCTGAAAACGTGATTGAGCTGTTCAAAAATTTTTCGGACTACAACCAGAGGATGACCAGCTATCAAGTTGAGCATATCGCGGGCGAAAGAGGCTCCAGAACTCGCTATATTCCTCCGAGATGCGAAACACTAAAAACCCACGGGCTCTGCACAGAACCTGATGAAACATGCCAAAAAATACTTCACCCATTAAGTTATTATCGAAGAAAATCCAAAGGGTCGTAAACAAAATTGTAAATTATGCTTACATAATGGTAGAATTTATATAGTAAGTGCGAGATTACTGAACACCATTTAAAGAGGTAAATCCGACGATGAACACTCAAGCTTCCATCATAATAAACTTTGAAGCTAAGGAACCATTGGAAAGCTTGAGTCCATCAGAGAATCTTAATGAATTTATCGAGGGAAACATAAATATACACTCTGAAATTGGTCTGATTCTTCCAACATATTGCGAGGCCGCAAACATCGGAAAACTGATAGATGAAATTGAAAATCTTAACATGAATATTTCCATACTAGTTATAGATGATTCTAGCCCTGACGGAACAACGAATATTGTGAGGAGCCTTCAAAAGAAGTATAACAATGTTTTACTTTTCGTAAGGCCGAGAAAATTCGGGCTTGGAACAGCTATAACGGATGGTTTTAAAATATATCTGTCTTTCAAAAACCTCCCAGAATACATAGTTACAATGGATGCTGATTACTCGCATAATCCTAAAGATGTTCCACGCGTGGTCTCCGCCGCCAAGGAAGGAAGAGGACTTGCGATAGGAAGTAGGTATTGCAGGGGAGGCGGCGTAATCAACTGGAGCGTACTGCGTTTAGTGATAAGCCGAGTAGCTAACCTGATGGCTTCGCTTTTAATAGGTGCAGGGATACGTGATTACACTAGTGGTTTACGTTGTTACTCAACGGGTCTAGTCAAAAAAATGGTCAACGACCTGCATAGTCAAACTTACGAGATACAAATAGAGACTATAAGGCAGGCTTGTAGGAAAGGATTTAATGTAAGAGAAGTTCCGATGATTTTTGTTAACAGAAAGAAGGGGAAATCCAAACTCACTCCCAACGAGATTAGAGAGTTTCTCTCGTATATTATGAAAGTAAGATTTTAGAACCATGCATGTTAAGAGGTGGAAAACGGTCATTTTGTAAGGCCTGTTTCATTTTCTTTAATCACCAGTGTATAGATTAATTCTAATTTATCAACAACATTTTCCCATGTATACTTCTCTTTAACGAGCGCGAAAGCCTTCTCGACAAGAGTCTTTCTCAACTGGTTGTCTGTTAACATCACATAAACAGATTTGAAAATCTCATCGGAGGTTGTCTTTCTCAACAACCATGCGTGAACGCCATGGTTTAAAAAGTCGCCTGGCCCCCCAAAAGGAGAAGCTATCACTGGAATTTTGCTACTCATTGCTTCAAGCAAGCTTAAACCAAAGCCTTCATACGAAGATGGCAGCAGGAAGACATCGGCGGCGGAATAGAATTCTAGAAGCTTGTCCCTTGAAACTTTTCCCGTTACAACGAGAGCATTTTCAACTGCAAGTTTCTTAGCTAAGTCCAAAAGTTCATTGGCGTAGCCTGCATAATCCGGGCCTACAATGACAAACTTTGCAGAAGGGAACTCCTTCAGAATTAACGGCATTGCCTCGACAATCTTTTCTAGTCGCTTGTTCCAATCGATTCTTCCCACATAAAGCAAGACAGGTCCATCATCCGAACTCTGATCAAGAATTTTCTTGCTCCGTCGAAGGTGCGCGTATTCCTCAATGTTAACGCCGTTTGGTACAATGGCTATTTTATCAGCTTCAGCGCCGATTTGCAAAAGTAAACGTCTATTGTGTTCACTCAACGCGATTATTCTGTCAGAGATTTTGAGAAGAAAATGCCCCAAAGTGCAATCAAAAGTGGATTTTAGCAATGCGTTGGTAAAAGATCGTGGAGGGTAAACTCCGTGTGGAGTGAGCACTGTTGGGACATTGTTAAGCCTGGAAAGAAAAACGGCAATACATGAACTTAAGCATCGATAACCATGCGCGTGAACTACGTCGCCTTTTATGCCTGGTAGACTCCTAAGAATTTCTGGTATGAACCAAAACTCTCTAAACAATTTTGGCATGAATAATGGAAACCGATAGATATGTATGTCTTGCATAACCTCGTCTTGAACAGGGTAGATTTTGCCATCCGCCTCATTGGAGGTTATAACTGTCACTTTATGGCCGCGTTTAAGGAGTTCAAGAGAAATTCGGTAAACGTGCTCCTCCACGCCTCCAATCGCTGGAGGAAAACGAGGTGTTACTTGGATTATATGCATCGGGATCTCCATGTTACCTGTGTTAATGTTACAATTTTTGATGTTTGGAAGCGACCTCGTTTAGAACTTCTTCGTATTGGTTTGTGAGGGTGTTCCAATCAAATCTCTTCTCCACTGTCCGCCTCGCACTTTGTCCAATCTTTGCCGCAAGATTTTCGGAATTCAATACCATCTCCATCTTTTCGACCCACTCATTAATATTATCAGGGTCTGCGAGAAAACCGTTTTCTCCGTCTGAAATGATCTCTTCGATTCCACTCACTTTGCTTGCAATCACGGGCTTTTGCATCGCCATCCCCTCAAAAAGTTTTAGGGGGCTTGCGGCATGAGAAACTTCGTTGTCAGGAAATGGAATTAAAATAACATCTGCGGTTGTTAAAATGGCTGGTATTTTTTCGTGAGGGGTTTCTCCCCAAAAAATGGTGTTTTCATTGTAAGCAAGTTTTCCTGTGCCATCTCCAACGAGTAGGAACTTTACATTCAATTTTCTAGTTCTTGCGACATCACAGATCTTATCTATTATGTTTATTCCAGCCCACTCGTCCAAGCGTCCGCAGTAAACACATAACTTCGCACCTCTGAAACCTGGCCTAAATCTTGGTTGGGGAACATTGAACTTACGGGGATGAAATTCTTCTGTATCAACACCATTGGGAATTACTGCTATTTCACTCTCTGGTACGCCCAATAACATCGCATATTTCTTGATAAAACAAGTCGGAGCTATCACTTTCTGTGAGTTTCTAATTAGATAGTGCTGAACATTCATGAGTAGTTTGACCTTGAAGCTGTTCTTCCGAAGGTTAAGGAGATTAGTTGTGTATTGAGCTATAAGATCGTTGAAATCTAACACGATGGGTTTTCTCCAAAGTTTTCCTTCCAAAAATCCTAACAGACCCGTGTAAGGACTCGGATAATTGAGTACAACGATGTCGGGTCTAACTTTTTTGAAGATCTTTGTTGCCTTTAAAAAAATTAGCGTTGAAGTGAGAAAATGTGCTGTTACGATTGAATACTTCCATATCCTTGCTATTTTTGGCGATATCCTTAAGAAATGTCCAGTGACGCCTGCGTGATTTGCAGTAACTTCTTCCCTTTGAAGGTGAAGATTTGACTCGCTTTCCTTTTTCTGCCCTCTGTTAAGTAATATTCTAACTGAGGGAAAAATGACAAAATGAACTTCATGTTTATGAGATAACCTTTTCATAATTTCAAATATACGTCTATCGCTTCCCAGTTTAGGTGGTAGATGTTCAACGAAAACTACTATTTTCATTCTTCTCATTTCCAGAATGTTTACTCTCATCCTTTATATTGTTATCTCGGCGTTGCTGGCATGCGGAACCTATATTCCCCTGTCCTTACTCCTGCATATATTATATAGCCCATAGGGAACAGGCGGAAGAGACCGATTTTACTGAAAAAATGTCCGAAAGGTAGGAATGGGGCTTCATACCTTTTAACATTGAGCAACTGGAATCCAAATGCATTCAAAGAGCGAGTAACCACTTTCAAGGAGGGCACCTCCACATATCCTCCTCTATAAGCAAATGAATGTATACTTGAAGGAAGAAAACCAAAAAAGGGAAAGTATGTATGACTTTCGATTATAAAATACCTGTTTGGCAATTGAACAGCAAATATTCCTTCCTTCTTAATTACTCTCTTCACCTCCTTATAGAGCATCTCTCTTTCAGCTTTAGTAACATGCTCTATAAGACTGAAAGCGGTTATCAAGGAAAAGACATTATTTTTGAATGGTAGTCTTGTTGCTGATGCAACTACGTGTTGATATCGCCTTTGAGACTTTTTTATCAAGTCGACACCTACAAGAAGCTTTGATTTGTCAGACCCTACGATGTTATCGAAAAGCAGGCCTTTTCCGCAACCTAAATCAAGGAGAGATTCAAAGGCAAGATTAGAAAGGAAAGTAGAAAAATATTTCATTCTCTCCCCTTCAGTTCCAGATTTTGTATTTAGGAGCCTGAATAAATATGCGCGGATTTTGTTGTACATGTTATACGTTTTACTATTCTCCTCATATCTATTGGGAAAAAGGTTATAGATAAGGCATTTTTATAAAGTGTGTTTTATGGAGACTGAAAATTGAAGTCTATTGAGATAATGCTTCAACTGCTATTCTTTATGTTTTGCTTATCCGCATTAGGTGAACCATGGAGAGTTGTTCTGAAAAAATTTGTCGGTTTTTTTAAATATTACAATTTTCTGCAGATATTAGTGCTTGATGCTTATCTTGGTGGTTTTCTTTTGTACATTATCGCCATTATTCCCTTACGTCTTTTCAGCGCAACTACGTTGTATGCTATCACGTTAGTGTCGATTGTAATCGTTTTCCGGCTTCACTGGAGAGAATTTAAAAGTATTACCAAAAATTTGCATTTATGCCTTAAGAAGTTTTCATTCCAAAACCGTCACTTGCTTGAACTTGCACTAGTCACATTGATCTTTTTGTTTAGTTTTGTTGTACAAACCTCGCCTTTCAATCATCTGTCTTTCGGAAGTGTTCGTGATACCGCCATTCATTCGCTTTTTGCTCAAGCTTTAATAGAAAACAAACAAGTACCAATGACATTAGAGCCCTATTTGAATGAAGGAATAATCTATCCCCAAGGTTTTACGCCTTTAGCTGCCTATTCGGTGTTCATCTTAAACTATTCGCCTCCCGAAGCAATATTCTATTTAACGTCCCTTTTTAATACGCTCACAATATTAGGTGCCTATTTTCTAGGTAAGACGCTGTCCTCGTCAAGAAATGGCTACTTAGGCTTGAGTTTGGCATTTGTGTTTGCTTTTGTTGCGGCATGGCCAAAATATATAACGTGGGGAAGCAATCCCTTCGTTGTTAGTTTTCCCTTGTATTTTATTTGTTTAAGCTTTTTTCCGTTTTTCGTTAAGGGCAAATTGAATGCAGTAGAGATTTTTGTAGCTGGGATTTTTTTGGGTTATCTATCAGCTTTACATCTTCAGACATATGAGATGCTGATTGCTTCTCTCTTCATATTATGGATTTATTTTGCTCTCAAGGGAGAGAAGGGCAGATGGAGAGGATTGTTGTGCTTTATGGCCGTCTCGATTCTGAGCTTGCTAGTTTTAAGCCCCTTCATTTACAGGTTATTTGCCTTCTATCAGTATCCATACCATAACATTGGGCTTCGAGAGGATGTCAAAGTTCCAGTGCCTCAGCTCGATCTTTCGCTTGTTCTATCAGGTTGTGCATGGCTGTTTGAAAATTTGGCGGGCAACCCCCTACTTAACATTGTTTCACTTGCCTTGTTTTTTATAAGCATTTTATCGATAGTACGTTTGCGGCGGAGAAAAAGTTTCATCGAAACGAGCAAACTTGTTGAACTAGGCTTGATCACTTTGCTTGGAGAGTTGCTTATTTTTCTCCTCGGCTCAATTTCTCCCTATGATTTGCCCTTTTATCCTCAGCCACTCTTGCTGTACTTTCCTTTCTATTTTTTTGTTGCCGCCCTTGTTTTTCCTTTGTATCACTTTTTCTTTTCTTGTTTATCAAAGAGGTTTCTCGCAGAAACAGGTGGACTTAGGCTCAAAACAAAAAACCTCTTAGTGACAGCAGTTTCTTTTATGCTGCTCGTAGTGGTATTTTCCCCATTTCTATATCAGAGTGTATTCCTTGACGTGGGAGGACTTCATGGGTCTTATGCTGTTTTTAGTGTGACAACAGAGCAAGACCTTAAATTAATTTTGTGGATTGGGGAAAACTTGTCAAGAGACTCCTCAATACTGGTAAATACCTTTCAGAGTGGAACATTTATACCAAGTATCGCGAATCGTAAAGTTGTCTATCCACCATTTGCAAGCTCCTATTCTGTCGGCTATCAAAATCTTGTCACTTTCTTAGAAAGAAATAATCTTAACATAACCACCTTAAATCTAATGAAAGATCTCGGCATAACGTATGTTTATGTTGGATCAGGAGTAAGTCCTTGGGATCGCTGGATCCATAAGTGGGATCCGAAACTGTTTCTTGGTAATCCAAATTTCAGATTTGTAAAAAACTTTGAGGATGCATACCTCTTCGAATTTAAGGAGTACGTGAATCCAGATGTTGTTTTCCTAGACGACTTTGAGTACGAAATTTGGGAACAAAATGGTTGGGCAAATAACTTTGTAGGAAATGGTCTAGGAAATGTAACCATCACAAACGGCTTTGGACATAACCGTTCCAAATGTATGAGGATAACAGCTCAAGCGGTGCCTATAGTATGGGAGTGGGAGTGGAGATTCACGCATTGGGTTAGTAGAGAAATTTTCGTATTGAACAATTCGGATGTTACGTTTTCGTTTTATTTGAATGCGACCGAGGGTTTTGGCGGAAAAGACACTTTTGCGGTGCTGATTTCTAATGTCCACCGCAATCAATCAATGATTATTACAGCTCCAAACGGAGTTTATGAGAGCTATGCTTGGGCTATTCCGTTGGACAAATTTGAAGGTTTCTTCGAGTTTAACGGTTCTCGGAGTTTGAGCAAGTTATGGCATCAAAGGTTTAGTTCATCCTTGCCAAATCCTTTTATTTTGGAATTTGTGAACTGGGATTTTGATGGCGTTGAGAACGTCGCCTACATAGACGATGTTAAGGTTACCTCTACACCTTTGGGGTAAATTAATGGAAGAGAGCTTAGAAAAGCCGAAGGTCTCAATAATTATACCCACTTATAATTCAGGGGAAACTCTTACAGAGTGTCTCGAGAGCGTACATAGCCAAACCTATCCTTTTTTTGAAGTTATAATCATTGACAATTTCAGTAGCGATAATACCTTAAGAATAGCGAACGAATTTGGAGCCAAAATAATACAGCAGAGATGCAATCCTGCTTTTGCTAGAAACATAGGCATAGCCAATTCAACCAGTAAATACATACTATTTTTAGATTCAGACCAAGTTTTATCCCCACAAGTTATCGAAGATTGCATAAAGAAATGCCAAAGTGAAAAGGCGGGAATGGTGAGGGTTCCCGAAGTCTTCATTGGGGAAGTCTTCTGGAGTTTCTGTTCGGCTGTTTGGAAAAATTACTACGAAGAGGTTGAACGGTTGTATAAGGCTACTGAAAACCTAATTCACGGCGAACCACGCTTTTTCATACGAGAACAAATAATTCATGTAGGGATGCTTGATAATTCTCTGCTGTGGGGAGAAGACTATGCCCTTTACAAAAAACTAAGGAAAGCAAATATTAAAGAAGCATTAAGCGAATCTAAGATTTTCCATCGTGAACTTTCATCTCTCCAGAAAATATTGATAAAAAATCTCCGTTACGCAAAGTCAATGCCAGTTTTTCTGTGGAATGCCGAAAAAAAGATTTTTCCTCTGATGTTTAGACATGCCTTTTTAACTTTTAGAGAAGTTTTTAGAGGTTACAGAAAATCGCCAGAGGTAATTGTCGGCTGTGCTTTTCTCCTGTGCCTGAAAGCCTATGCAACAGCTCTGGGTTTTCTAACAGGCTTATCTTCTCACGCATAAAGATGCGGCAAAAACCCAAAGGATCTCGATATTAACACAAAAACGAAATGCTTTTTACTTTTTGGTAGGATTTAAGGTTGAGTAAACTTGAAGTCGATTACTTTTGTACAGAAGATGTTTCGTGAGTATTACGCTAATGATTTTTGTTTAAGGAAAAGCTTTCCAGTGATTGAAAAGCGTGAGTTTGGTTTTGCCTCTTTTGAAGGATACATGCTTCGTCACAAAGGCTTCCAAAATAAAGATGAATTGTCATTTTTCCTGCGGGATTCTGTCCCCCGAGACGCCTACCTTTCCTGTGCTTTCTATGAAAACCCAGAGGCTGAGATGGAAAAGAAGGGCTGGGTAGGCGCTGACTTGATCTTCGACATCGACGCTGATCACGTTCCCACTTCCTGCGGCAAGGTTCATGACGAGTGGACTTGCGGTGACTGCGGCTTTGTTGGAAAGGGGGTGGCACCTGAAAGGTGTCCTGTCTGCGGCAGCGAAAAGTTTGAAGTAGGCACGTGGCCTTGTGAAGTTTGTTTGGCTTCTGCGAGGGCGGAGACAGCTAAACTTTTGGATATGTTAACGCGGGATTTCGGTTTTTTAGAGAAGGAAGTGCGTGTATTTTTTTCGGGACATCGCGGTTACCACGTTCATGTTGAAAACGAAAATGTTAAGATGCTTGATGCCATTGCACGCAAGGAAATCGTGGATTATATTTCTGGTTTAGGCTTCGACGCCATTTTTCAAGGGGAAGGCAGGAAGAGTTGGAAACGAACACCCGTTGTAAGCAGTTCACCTTTAAGCAACTTTGGTTGGAATTGGCGAATTGCCAGAGGTGTACACGATTTCATTCTTAATGCCAGAAAGGAAGACCTTGCTGGTATAGGTGTGAAAAGGAATATTGCCGAATCTATACTAAAAAATAAGGATGCTATTTTGAAAAGCTGGGAAGAGGGGGCTGGAATTCTGAGCGCTGTTAAAGGATTAGGTTTTGAGACTTGGAGGAAGATAATCGAGTTTTGTGTGAGAAACCAGGCGGCCAAAATCGATACGGTTGTTACCACGGATATCCACCGATTGATTAGGATACCCGAAACTTTGCACGGAAAAACTGGTCTGAAAAAAGTTGAGTTTCCCGCTTCGGCTATAGGCGATTTCGACCCGTTTAAGGATGCCGTTGCATTTAAAAAAGGTGCTGTGACCATTTTTGTCTATGATGCACCCAAATTTAGGCTCGGTGAAGGAATATTTGGTCCCTACAAGAATCAGAAGGTCGAGTTACCAACAGCCGCGGCTATGCTGCTTATTTGCAGGGACAAAGCAGAGGTTGTAGAATAAAATGTATAATGAGTTGTATGACATATGGAAACAAGAGCTTGAGAACGTTGAGCTTGAAAGACTGCCTCCCGATTTTTACTCCAGAGTCGCTGATTATCTAAGGAGACTTAAAGAAGAAAGTCGAATGTTAGATAAGAGGACTGTGAAAGCGAACCTTCTCACGAAGGAGATGAAGAATGTTAAACACATGGTCCGAGAATTAATTCGGGCGCGTTACAGAAAATTGGTAAGGAAAATGGCTAAAGGTGAAAAGGTTTCGCCAGGTGTTTTGACAGCTGAGGAAGACAAGATTTACACGGGTGTTTCGCCTTTGGCGGAAGCGTTCCAGAGCTTTATTAACGACATTCTGCGGGGACACACACCGAAAGTTGATGTAAGGCAAGAGCGTGAGAGGGCTGTTTTGCGTTTTCTTAAGGATGTTCCAGCGATAATTGGTGCAGACATGAAAACCCACGGCCCCTTCAAGGTTGAGGATGTCGCTTCCTTACCCGTTGAGAACGCTAAGATCCTGATTAAACAGGGTTTAGCTGAAAAAGTTGAAGTGGATTAACAATAACAAGAGAGAGTTTACTTAGAAAGCTTTGGTTTCCAATTCCTGATTCTACCCCAAAGAACTCGACTTCCAATTATTATTAATGGATAGGATATAATCCACATGATCGAATATAATGGACCATAATAGTCATGAAATCTCCAAATGTCACCACGATTTATCGCAATTATAAAAAATGTGACTATCCTTAAAATGTTAATGAAATAGGTGACCAGGGCGCCAATTATGAAGTAGATTATCCTATGCTTCCAAGGGATAGCCGTATTCTTCAGAAACAGCAAAATTGTAACAGAATAAATTAGAAGGCTATCAACGCCTGAACATGGCCAAGCGATCGCAATAGGTCGTTCAAGAAGAGATCTTCCTTGGGAATCCAAAACATCCAAAACGGGCAAAGACCCATGTAAGGGATGATACCCAAAGTCCATGCTAGTTCTATATCCCATGAGATTTAGAAGGTTTGCTGCCAGCGTTGCCGTTGTGGGAACAATGATTTGAAAGGGAGTGAATCTTGACAAATATAGATTGTCTATTGTGTAAATCATGCCGATGGTTCCTAAAAAGAATGTAGAAACCGAGAAATTGCTTAGACCACGCACTCCATATTCCAGAAGGATTATTAGAGCAAAAAGTGCCGTAAAAAACAGATATTCTGTTGAAAGGGGCATCACATCTGCCCAATAAACCCCACTGTTCTTAGCTAAATCCACGATTACGGCATTTACCCCATAATAGTTAGTAGCAACCACGTATATAGTAGGCATTAAAAAAACTAGAATGAAGGCGACGGTTCTCATAGACTTTAGTTTTTTTATCTTGTCTGTTTGTACTTCTTCCCAATTCAATATTGTTTCTAAGGAAATTAGCCATAAAAAGAAAATGTAGAAGGTTCTGCCTTTCCATGTTTTCTCAAAAGAAGCGGGATCCAGAGAATATAGTAGAACGAATGGTATGATGATAGCGATGAGGGGTAAGACCTTTCCTAGAAAATGAATGTTTGTCTTAGCTACCTGTATGATTTTTGGCATCAGCAGTTCTCCGCGTCTCTTTTTAGGTTTTTAATGTGAATGTATAGCAGAGATTTAAAAGTGATATTTATGACTTACATGTTTCATGTAGGTTTTAGAATTATGAATTAAGCGAAAAAGTATAAGAGAGCGCGTGTTTTCTTTATGCAAAGCCAATCATGGTTGTGAACAACGTGAATGTTCCTAAGGAAATCAGAACTTACTGTCCTAAATGTAAGGCGCATCAATCTCACACGGTTACCCTCTACAAGGCTGGAAAACGGCGAGCCCTAGCTATGGGCGAGCGCCACCACGAAAGAGAAAAGAAAGGTTATGGCGGGCAGAAGTACCCCCTTCAGAGAGAATTTTCAAAAACAACCAAAAAGCAAACATTGAAGCTGAAGTGTAAGGTTTGTGGTTACACAAGACACAAAGAGGGCATAAGATTGAGAAAGCTGGCTATCGCATGAGATTGAGGTGAGCGCTATGGCTGAGTGGGAGAAGCTTATTCCAAAACCGAGAAGCAGTTTCATCCGAGTAAAATGCCTAAAATGTGGGAACGAGCAGATAGTATACGGCTACGCTGTGAACAGAGTTAACTGTAACGTGTGCGGAACCGAACTTACCGAGCCTTCAGGCGGAAAAGCAATAGTTAAGGGCGAAGTAGTTGCAGTTTTTGAATAGGGATAAATATGGTCTTTAAAAAACAAGAATGGCCAGAAGTCGGCGATTTAGTAATAGCAACGATAGAGTCTGTTGCCGATTACGGTGCCTATGCAAAGTTAGATGAATACGATAAAAAGGGGTTACTGCACATTTCTGAAATTTCTTCCTCTTGGATTCGAAATATTCGTGATTTTGTTCGGGAGGGACAAAAAGTTGTTTTGAAAGTTTTACGAGTAGACGTTGAGAAAGGACACATAGACTTATCCCTTAGGAGAGTTACGAAAAGAGAGAAAATCGAGAAAATTATGTCTTGGAAGAGAGAGAGAAAAGCTGAAACCCTGCTTCGAAGCGTCGCCGAAAACGCTGGTTTATCGCTGGAGAATGTTTATGAAAAGGCCGGAGCGCTTATGGAAAAGGAATACGGGTTGTACGAAAGTTTTGAAAAAGCTGTTAAGGAGGGCACTGTAGTTTTAACAAAAATTGGCGTACCTGAGGAGCTTGCAAGCATCATTACTGAGATTGCAAAAGAAAGAATGCCTGTGCCAATGGTTAAGGTGAAGGGCATGGTGGAGCTTCGTTGCATGAAGCCAAACGGTGTGAAAATTATCAAAGAAGCTTTTCTGAATGCCAAAAAGGCCGAAAGATCTCGAGACGCAAAGCTTAGGTTTTATGTTGTTGCCCCGCCAAAATACTCTATTGAGGTTATTGCGGAAAATTATAAGCATGCGGAAGCTGTTCTGCAGAGAGTTGCCGAGAATGTTGTTTCAAGCGTTGTTGAAGCCGGTGGGCAAGGTCTGTTTAGAAGGTAAAAGTGATGGTTTGGCTTTTAAGGAAGTGTGAAAAGTGCAGAAAATACACGTTAAAGAAGGAAGAATGTCCATGGTGCGGTGGAAGAGTTCGTCTGCCGCACCCACCCAAATTTTCGCCTGAGGACAGGTACCTTAGATACAGGATGGCTTTAAAGAAGGGGGTTTAACCCGGTGAAAGAAACGTTCATTAAAGAACTTGTAAAGGTTGAGTTAAACAATCCTATTCTGGTTGAGGGTCTCCCCGGTTTGGGGCTTGTTGGCAAGATTGCGACTCGCTATCTGATTAGACAGTTGAAAGCTAAAAGGTTCGCCCACCTTTATTCTCCCCATTTTCCATACTTTGTTCTCGTCAACAAGAAAGGAAGCGTTAGGCTTTTATGTGGAACATTTTACTTCTGGAGGGACAAAAACGGAAAAAACGACCTCATATTTTTTACAGGCGACAGCCAAGCACAAACAATCGAGGGACAATACGAGATTTCCAGCAGCATACTCGACTTCGCCGATCAATACAACGTGAAATTAATAGTAACGATTGGCGGTTACAGAATGGAAGCAAAGGACAAACCCAAGGTCATCGCTGCAGCCACAGACCTAGAACTCTTAAACAAGACTTTAAAATCTGGTGCTATGGTAAGTCCTGTGGGGAGCCCCATTGTGGGGACGGCAGGCTTGATTTTGGGTTTGGCGCGTTTTAAGAAGAGCAACGCCCTCTGTCTTTTGGGTGAGACTCGCGGGTATTTACCGGACCCCAGAGCTGCTAAAAGTGTTTTAGAAGTGTTGCAGGCTTTGCTCGGTGTTAGTGTGGATTTAAGTGGTTTAGACGAGGAGATTTCTAAGGCGGAGAAAATGGTTACGCGCTTGCAGAAAATCGAGGAAAAAAGAGCTTTGCAGGCTGAAGAGACACGGAAGGAAGAGGATAAGAAAATCACGTATATCGCGTGAAACCTAAAAAGCGAATTCTTCCCTAATTATTCTGGCAATTTTTTCAGCGGCTTTTCCATCTCCATAAGGCGATTTCTCGGGTAGCTCTCTCGGTTGTTCCAACACTCTTTCCATGGTGGATAGTATTTTCTGTTTTTCTACGCCAACAACTTCAGCGAAACCAGCCTCAACAGCTTCCGGTCTCTCGGTGGAAAGGCGCGTAACCAAAACAGGTTTCCTCATGCAAGGTGCGGTTGCCTCTTCCTGTATGCCACCCGAGTCCGTCACTATCATTTCACATCTTCTCATCAAAACTAAGAAATCTAAATAGCCAAGCGGCGGCAAAATCTGCAAGTTTCCCGACGCCATGACTTTAGTGTAAAGTTTGTTTTGACATAGTCTCTTTTTCGTGCGTGGGTGCATTGGATAAACTACTGGTAAAGGAGCTTCTGCAAAGGCTTCCATGAAGCTCTTGAGGATTTCGAAGTCGTCTACATTTTCTGCTCTATGGGCGGTTGCTAAGGCAAACTTTTCAAAACGAACATTTTCCAACGCTTTTGATTTCTTTTCTGCTATTGGTAGATGCTGAATGACAGCGTCTATGACTGTGTTTCCGGTAACGAAGATTTTCCCCCATACGTTCTCCTTTTTCAAGTTTCTCTCGGCTGTATCTGTGGGTGCAAACAGGTAGGTTGACACGTGGTCTGTTAGTCGTCTGTTGTGTTCTTCTGGCATGCGAAGGTCGAAGCTTCTTAATCCGGCTTCAACGTGTCCAACGGGTATTCCAAGCTTGACCGCTGCCAAGGCTGTTGCTAATACTCCGTTTGTGTCTCCTTCCACCAAAACAAGGACAGGGGATGTCTTCTTTAATAGGTGTTCTATACGTGCTATTATGCGTGCGGTTTGCGTTCCCTGTGAGTAAGCCTTGACCTTATATCCATAGTCAGGTGTTGGAAGTTCGAGTTCTTCAATGAATTGCTGAGACATGTTGTAGTCATAATGTTGACCACAATGGACAAAAATTAATGGGATCTTGGCTTTCTGTAGAGCTCTTATGAGTGGTGCCATTTTTATGATTTCTGGGCGTGTGCCCACCACAACCATTACTGCCTTCATTGTTCATCAACTGTTTGGCATCTCTGTGTTAACGGACGATGCAGTTTTAGCGTTTCGGTGACCTGCAGAGTATCTCACTTTACTTTTCATTTCTTATTAAGGCTCTACGTCTTCTTTATGTAACCTTCTCTGGGTTCGTATATTGTTCCTTCTCGCAGTAGTTGTCCTATGAGGCGTTCCGCTTCGCCTTTTGAAATCTTGTATTTCGTTTCCAGCTCGTTTAAGAGCGCTGTTTTTTCGACTATTCCTGTTTCTTTCTCCATATCCATCAAGGTTGATAGCACTGTCTGCAGTTTGTCTCTTACGCTCTTCGGTTTTCCAGTCATTATTATGTCTATGTCTATTTTGTATGAGGACAGGTCTATCCCAACCTCTTCCAAAGACCTCTTCATTATGGCAATGGCTGTTTCCGCATCCTCGGCTAAAACTTCTTTTCTGAGGGCTGCACGTGCTCTTGCTTCAGCTATGCGTACAAGTGATTCAAGTTGCCGTGCGGTTATTGCAACCGGTGAACCTTCTGTTTCGCTGGCTGAACGCATTGCCAAATAGAAATCTTTGAGACGCTGCAGTGCCTCTGGGGTTAAAGCCGGTTTAATTCCTTTAGCATAGCTTACATATTTTCTTAGAAGCTCTATGGGCATCGGCGGCTCCACAGGACTGAGGGCTTTCCTGTGAATTTCAAGGATGTGCTCTGACATTTTGCTGTCCACTTCTTTGTTTGGCACATCCCTTAAAACGAAGATTAAGTCGAACCTCGAAAGTATCGTAACCGGCAATGAAATGTTTTCGGCCACTGTGCGGTGCGGTTCATATCTTCCTAAGGCTGGGTTGGCGGCTGCGAGTATGGCTGTTCTGGCATTAAGTGTCGCGACGATGCCGCCCTTTGCCACGGAAACCGTATGCTGTTCCATTGCTTCGTGTATTGCAACTCTGTCTTCTGGGCGCATTTTGTCTATTTCGTCGATGCACGCTATTCCTTTATCGGCTAATACGAGGGCTCCAGCTTCGAGGCTCATTCCACCGCCCCTTTCTCGGATAACCGCGGCGGTTAAACCAGCGGCGGTTGTGCCGCGTCCGGAAGTGTACAATCCACGTGGGGCAACCCTTGCCACGTACTGTAGAAGTTGAGATTTTGCTGTTCCCGGGTCTCCAATTAAAAGAGTGTTTAAGTCTCCCCTTATTGTTATGTCTGGAAGGATTTTGGGGATGCCTCCGAAGAGGAGATACATTATTGCCTCTTTAACGTGGTCGTACCCATAAATTGATGGCGCGATTGAGTTCATGAGTTTTCGGTGTATCCACGGATCTTTGGCGAGTTCAAGGATTTTCTCCTCTTCTTCTGGTGATGGAAGCGCTATTTCTGGCTCTTTGCCCAAAACTTCAATCGAGTTTCCGTCTAAGTGCAAAACAAATGCTCGAAGTTTTCCAACTCTTGGGAGCGTTGGAGACACCGCGCGAACCATCCCAACGATAGAAACGTGGTCGCCTGGTCTCGCGACGTCAACTATTTCGCTTCCCACAAGCTTAATGTGTAATGTTCGAGGAAGCTGCCCAGGTGGAAGGTCTTCGGGTCTTTCTTGCATGCGGAGGTCTTGAGAGTCTATGAATGTGGATTCTTCTTGAACGAACTCGAACAGACCCTTTCTTCCACATGAAGGATTGCTGCATGTAAAAGGAGCTTTTAAGAACAGCCCAGTCTGGTTTATGTATGTTATTTCTCCGCATCCTTTGCATCTGAATGCTGCTCGCATGACCATGGGGCGTACGGGTGTTGAGCGGACAACTATTCCCTCAACCATCACGAGTTTACCGATGTGTTCTGAGCCGAGTTTGCGTAACGGCGTAGCTTGCCACAGCCGCACGATTCTAACGGCTACCGTTTCTGCCTTGCCAGCCATTTTTTCTGCGTATTCCGGGTCTTCTATCTGAAGCTGCGCATAAGCCGCATTGTTGGCGTGTTTCAAACACTCATCTGGTTTTTCCAAAAGCTCTTCAGCAAGCCTCTGGTCAAAAGCCAAAAGCTCTTCAAAGTCAACCAGTAACGATGTTTTCTCTGTTACTGCCATTTGGGAAATTCTTTGGCGATACTTTTCCGTTTTGAAAAACTCTTGAAAGCGCTCTTGAGGGTCTATAACTTCTAATTCTTCCGTCATTCTCCCACCTTCTCGTATTCTAATATTTGTGTTCTCCATTCTTGGATAAGCTTATGGAGTTTTTCGTAAAGAAATCTTTCCTCGCTTGTGAGATTTTTTAGCATCTGTTCAGTTCGGGTGGCGGTCGAGGCGAGTGAGACGATTTTCTTTAATCTCGCATTCACTATGTCTCGTGTTAAATGTGTAACTTTTTCGTATTC
>Ga0315309_1000068_pt1 | contig 56739 bp, 49 predicted proteins | sample TDP4_MG_FD_203080 | JGI IMG/M metagenome (GOLD analysis project Ga0315309, IMG submission 203080) | Freshwater sediment microbial communities from Lake Towuti, South Sulawesi, Indonesia - TDP4 | ecosystem: Environmental > Aquatic > Freshwater > Lake > Sediment | place: Indonesia: South Sulawesi... | reverse complement strand
AAATCGTCATCCTCATGGGTTCTTCAAGCGACATGCCCTTCGCCCATCGCATCCAAGACTTCCTAAAAGAGAACCGCATCCCGATAAAATGCGAATATCGAGTGAGCTCAGCCCATAGAAACCCAGAAAAACTCCTTCAAGACCTGAAAACCTACGAACAATCCAAAGACAACATTGTCTTCATAACGGTCGCCGGCCTCTCAGACGCGTTGTCAGGTCTGGTCGCAGGCTACACAACCAGACCAGTCATAGCTTGTCCGCCAGACTTCAAAACCTATCGATGGGGTAAGTTTTTCAGCTCCGCCGTCGTGCCAAAAGGTGTACCTGTGGCGTTCGTTGCTGAGCCTGAAAACGCCGCCCTAACTGCTGCCCGAATCCTATCGGCGTCAAATTCCTCAATCAAGAAAGCCGTTGAAAAACTTCGAGACACCGCTAGAGAATCGGTTGTGAAGGCTGACCGAGAAGTTAGAGTGAAAGAGGCTCATGAACTCGAACGCGAGCATGTTGAAAAAGTCGAACACGAGCAACACGGCGAACACGAGGAATCAGAGGAGGCAGAATGAAAACCACGACGTATGATGTCGTTCTTGAGACGAATCTGCCCTTTCCAAAATTCAAGAAAGGCAAGGTCAGAGACGTCTACGACCTAGGAGACAAACTCCTAATAGTGTCCACCGACAGAATCTCAGCCTTCGACGTAGTTCTGCCAAACGGCATCCCATACAAAGGCGAAGCCCTGAACAGACTCTCAAACTACTGGTTCAAAGAAACCAGCAACATAGTACCCAATCATGTTCTAGACGTGGTTGATCCCCGCACAGTCTTGGTCAAGAAGGCTGAGCCGATAAAAATAGAGTTCGTGGTCAGAGGCTACCTCTACGGATCGTTATGGGAGAACTACCGTCAAGGCAAAGCCGCTGGCTTGCCTAAGGGCTTGAAAAAGGCTGAAAAACTGAAGAACCCAATTTTGACGCCGACCACAAAGGCAGATGTGGGTCACGACATCGAACTGGCTAAAAAAAACGTTGTCAAACAAGTTGGAAAAGCCTTGGCAGCAGAAATCGAGGAGGCGAGTTTGAAGATTTATGAGAAAGCCTCTTGGAAGGCGGAGGCAAACGGCATCATAATCGCAGACACAAAGTTTGAGTTCGGCTTCTGCAACAAGGCATTAACGCTCATAGACGAAGCGTTGACTCCGGATTCAAGCAGATTCTGGCCAAAGGAAAAGTATGAGGTCGGAAAAGATCAGTTCAGCTATGACAAGCAGTACGTGCGCGATTATCTGCTCAGCATTGGCTGGAACAAGCAGCCGCCAGCACCCAGACTACCAAAACACATAGTTTTGGAGACTTCCAAAAAATACATCGAAGCCTACGAACGGTTGACCGACAGAAAATTCTGACAAATTTTTAGACACATTTCACAGTCAAGTGATCCAAAAAATACGGTCAAGTTCTTCCTCTATCATGAACTATGCTTATGTTTTCATTTAATATAAAAAAGAGTGATGATGATGTTTTTGGTTTTTATGGTGTCCAGTAGTCGATGTAGGCAGTTACGAAGATGAGGATGTCGTCGTAATCAATGTCGCAGTCGTTATCCATGTCACACTTCGGGTCTTTTCCCAAACCAGACCAGTACTTGATATAGGCATCGACAAAGTAAACGATGTCATCATAGTCAACATCAAAGTCTCGATCAAAATCACCCACATATACAACGTTGACCGTGATCGTGTCCCAGCCAGTGTTTCCGTTGTTGTCGGTGACTTCGAGGGTAATCGAGTGATATCCTGCAGAGAGTTGCGTGCTAATGGAGCTGCCAGCTCCGAGGTATCCGTCTATGTCTGAAAACCATTGATAACCGAATGGTGGGTATCCGTATTCGGTGACATTACCAGTGAAGTCAATAATGCTTCCGTACGTGAATGTAGCGTTGTCTGTTGGAGAGGCTATCGATGCTATAGGTGGTACAAATTCCGCGGCTGCGGGAACGTATATCCAAGTGGTAGAATCAACCGTTTGGTTGATTATCACATCTGTCAGGCAAGCGTATGCTGGTATGAGATAAGTTTGTCCGGAACCAAAGCTGTCTTCGTAGTATGCAAGAGTTGTTTGTGCTACATTTAGCTGGTCAGCGGCTGGTACCCCGTTTAGCGCTACTTTTGAGCCGTAAGTGGTGAGTAGGCGAATCGCTTCTTCTGGACCGAAGATGTCAACTGTCCCAGCTGGGACGACTTCTCTCCAGACATTCAAGAATCCGATGATATCTCCTGCCTCGCCAACATACACCTTCAATCTGCCTCCAGGTCCGATTATCGAGAACCCATCTCTTTCTCGACCCAAGAGCACTTGGACATCTGTATAAGTGCTGTTGATTATCTCTCCATTATCTTTGTCCGCAGCTGTTTGATTATCATTATAGATTGTTTCCCGAAGCATAGCATCTGGCGGCATTAGACCTGTTGAAGCAAGAAAGTTCATTGCAATCATGGTTGCGTCGGTCAGTGAAGGAAGAATAATATCTCTGTCCACAGGTATCCAGAGCTTTGATGAGTCTCCGTACTGAATCCCCTCGATCTCGCTTACCTTGAGCCATTTTGGTCCGGTCGACATATAATAAATGCCGTCGCCATAGTTTTCCACGGGTCCAGAGATTCCGAATTTTTCACCTATCTGTATAACATAGTCCTCTGTTATGGTCTTTGGGACTACCATGTAAAGCGTCATGCTTTGTGCAATTGATGCCAGATTTGGACCCTGATCGTTAACAGTGTGATCCCAGTAAGTGTAGTAATTATCAACGGTTGGATCGCTTATTGGTCCTGTTCCCTGTCCCCAGATGTAGTCGTTTCCACAATTCGTGTTTTCTCCTATTACTCTCGCGACTCTTCCTTGACTTTGAGTTGCATCCGCTGCTGAGAACCAAGCATCTTTCACTGTTTTTGCTGGATCAGAGGCGCCATCGCTTACCATCTCATTTATCCATGTGGTACCATACTTTGCGTGGTCGGCATTGGTATCCCAACCGAGAATTAGATGAGCTTTATCCATAGCCGACGCCCAGTATGCCCCCTTGCTATCACTTAAAGTCTTACAACCACCAAGCGCAATCCATTCCGCGTCCTTGTCTCCGTAATCCCTACGCACTTCGCCTGGAGTAAGCTTGTCAGTGTACTGTCCGCCAAACCAGTCTTTCCATGTAAAGACTGGCCCATAAAGTTCTTTCAAATAGTACAAGTCCCAAGTCTTGCCGCCATGTCCACGAAACATGACCAAGTCAGCCTTGTCGAGATAGTCTTCTTCTTTGGTATCAAAATGATCTTCGCTAGTGTCCCAATTCCCCTTCTTAAACCTCTTTGTCCAACCCTTCCCACTAAGCTTAGTATCCATGTAGTTCGCGTCATCGTCACAGAGCCATAGATCGCTCCCACTACCTGGGTAATCGTTGATCCAGTCAACTCCGAACTCATAAACTCCATCATCGTCTGTCGCTGTTGGCGATATACTTTGAGGAAATGATCCATTCTGCAAACCTTCAGGTTGTGTTTGTGTCGATGAAAGAGAAGACCCACTTGAACACAATGCAAGCAGTATTAACAGCGCTACTAATGTTGCAACTAAGACTGTTCTCCTTATCATCTCTTTCTCCTTCTTTCTCCTTCCTATTTCTCACGTGCGTGCAATAATAAATTAGTTTAATCTCAGATAAATTTTGCTGAAAATCTCATCAAACAACAGACAAACCAACAATCCTTCATCTAAAACCATTAATAAATGATTAACAGCACATGAATCAGAACCGTAGATATTGACGACTTGAGCGAATAAAGTAAAAAATGCAAATTAGTATATTTTCAGAAAATCAGTGGACTGGGCGGGATTTGAACATGGGCACTTACGGTTTCCGTTCCTTCCCTTGTTGACTCTCAGTTGATTTTTACTGACATAGTGGTTGTCTCAGATTTCAGTAGCATAAACAATTGGAAATTTCTGCATGGTCTACTTTACCGCCAGGGTTAGTGGAATCTTGTCTTGCTTAATTTTTGGTGTTGTGTTTGGGTTTCTTTGATATTAAGGTCATTGGAGACAGTTATGAGGTATCAAGCTACCTAGAAATGCTACGGAAACTGTAAAAAAAAGAGTGATGATGGTGTTTGTTTTTGTTTTATGGTGTCCAGTAATCGATGTAGGCAGTTACAAATGCCAAGATGTCATCGTAATCGATGTCGCAGTCGTTGTCAAAGTCGCAGGCTGGGTCTTTACCCATACCAGACCAGTAGTTTATGTATGCTGTGACGAAGTAAACTATGTCATCGTAGTCTACGTCGCCGTCTCCATCAAAGTCGCCTAGAAGTTTAATCACAACGTCACCGAATACGAAGAGGTTGTCATCTGTGTTCGTTTCTTCTGAGACCTGCTGCACTTGAACCGAGACAGTGTGTGTTCCCACTGGGGTGTCGCTTGTGTTCCAGTAATAAGTTATCGTTGTTTGTGTTTCAGGTCGCAATGCTATTTCTTCGGTTGTGATTGTGATTGTGTCATTGTATAGAGGCGGAGTCCAAACTTCTGTGCTGTTGCGGGCGATCGTCACGTTAAAGGTTTCTGCGACGTTTCCTTTGTTCCTGACAGTATAGATGACCTTCACCAACTCGCCCTTGAACACCACTAATGGGGAAACTTGGACATCTAGAACTGCAATATCGTGAACTGGAATTGGCGGCCCAAAGTTGTATACGTTTCCATCGGTGGATCCACTTATCAAGTGGTCATCTGTTATGGCAGGCGATGAGATTACGGCGCCTCCAGTCAAATAGTCCCATACTTTACCACCTGAAAGTTCGTTTAGGCAGTAGACGTATCCGTTTATGTTTCCCACGTACACGTATCCGTTGCTGCTTATGGCTGGAGAAGACCTGTCAATTGGTGCGCCTGTAGGATAGCTCCATAATGCTGGAGGACCACTGAACTCGTTGAATGCGTAAACGTAGCCGTTCAAGCAACCCACGATTACCATCGCATTGCTGCTGTCAACAGCTGGAGATGAAGACACTGGTGCTGGCAACGCATAGTTCCAGATTGGTCCTCCTGTTTCGGTGAATACGTAGATTCCTGGAGGCATTAAGCCGCCCATCGTGCTGGCGAAAACCAAGCCGTCGGCAACAGCAGGCGTCGAGATGATGGGATTGTCTGGCAAGGCACTCCATAATGGAAGTCCAGTGAATTCGTTCAGTGCATACAGGCATGGAAGAGCTGCTCCGCCAGTGGTGCCAACGAAGACTCTACCGTTGGAAACGGCCGGTGAAGAGTCCACTGAACCACCTATGAGATAGCTCCAGATCAGCCAACCAGTGGTTTCATTTAGTGCTTGAACGTAGCCGTCTGATGACCCAATGAAGACCATGCCATCTGCAACAGCGGGTGAGGAGCGTATGGTTCCTCCAGCGTAAGTGTAGTTCATCCATCGAACCAACCCCGTGTATTCTTCTAACGCGTAGATCCTTCCGTCGAGGGTCCCGAATATCACTGCACCACTATTGACAGCGGGTGAAGAGTATATTTGGCTGTCCGTTTGGAATTTCCAAATTATCTCTCCTGTTTCCCAAGACAAGGCGTACAGGGCGGCGCCTCCACCGCCTCCGCCGCCTCCTTCAGTGCCAACGAATACTATTCCGTCATGGATTGCTACTGAACTCGATATTGGGTCGGTTAGTGATTTAATCCAGAGAGGGCTGGTTCCTGGTCCAAAGGCTGAAGTGAATCCAGTGCGGCTTGAGTCGGAGTGGAACATAGACCAAGGTCTTGGTATGACTATTAGCTTGGTTGGAGGAGCATTGTATACAAACCACTGTTCAATCTTAAGTACCCATGGAGGGAATGGGAATATGAAGGTTACGTATTCCCGAGACATGACCAGGGGAATCCCGCCGCCCAGAACCCAGTAGTCTGACTGCGGATCCTCTGTTCTTCCTTGGGCTTTAGCATACTCTTGAGTGCTAGGTTTTGCATGAGTGAAAACCTCTCCAGCTGATCTCCACCCGTCGCCATTGTTATCTTGGGCGTTGTGTATTCCACCTATGATTCCTACGGGTCCCGTGTATGACGCATTGAATTTTGTGCTCGAGTGCCCCGTGAACCAACCCCAATAGCCAGGAGCTGGAGTGCTTGAGATCCACCCCCATGCAAGTTGATCCTTTGTACAAGCTGTTAATATGACTCGGCCACCACGACTCAGTTTGGTAATGAACCCTCCGCTGTAGCAGGTGTCTAGTATAACAAGTGTGCAGTTGTTGGTCTTCAGGTCACCCTTGTTCAGTAAATTGTTGAGTTGATAATCGTAGAGCTTCTGATATGGTGACTGCCCCAAACACATGTAATGAACGGTTCGGTTTTGTGCTTGCATCCAAGCTTTTCCTGAGTGTCCATTGTAGTAAAGAATTCGTATAGTGAGCGAGTTGTTTTCTCCTGGTCCAGTTTGTCCCAAGAAGTTGGTGATCTCGTTGGCCACGTTAGAATTTGTTGGAGTTCCTCGATAAAATTGTGTCAACGTGGGATCTATGGAGGCATATGATAATAGATGTATGTAGGCGGTGTATTTACTCCTCCCCCATGTAACGTTTTGCCAGTTCTTATAGCCTGTAAAAGCCTTGATCAGATATTGGCCAGATTTCATCGGAGTGCTGTCGAAGTATTGTTCAACAGCAAGCAGCCTGTATGTCACGTTTTGAGCAGCTAGGATGCCACTCTCACTGTTTGAGCGAGGAATAGATTCAACTTTCTCGAAGGATTCGGCGCTCGTAGGCAATATTGATATTGTTAGCATTAGAAACATGGAAAGCACTGCTATCGAAATCTTGATTTTGATTTCTCTCACTCTCCTTTCCCTAATTCATTAATGCCCGTGCATTTAAATATAAAAGGATCGACAAATAACTCTTGTGTACGAATCTTCTATCATTGAATATATGTGCTGGCGAGTGCATCGAATTTAGCGTTAACAACAACATTTAATAATACGTCACCTTGACACATTCTATTCATTTCAACTTACAAAAAGAAAACTCAGTTGCAAAACTTGTCCCCTCGCCCCACAACCAACATCAAAACTTCACAAAGAAGAAGATGAAAAAGAACCCAAAAAATAGAAACACACCTCAAAACAACATAGTTCTAATAAGGACTAAAACCACATATCCAACACTAACACGCACACAGAGTCACAGTAGAAGAAGGCATAAGTTGTTTTTTCCATTCTTCCGAAATTACTCTTTCACAACTGCAATTAAGCCAAGCGTAGTAATGACACTATATAGCGCAACTTGCCACTACCACCATACAGCTACAGCTCCAAAAAAGCACACTAACAGACATAGACACCTAGCACGCGTTAAAACTCTTACAACATATCTAAACACTCTAACGGAAATCGTTATATCCACTACCCCATTGTCTACAGAAACGGTGACATAATGGTCATAGCAAGAGGGGAAATGCAGGAAATAACAAAATCTTACAAAGAACCCATAGGACTCAACCTCGGCTCACACTCAGCCCTAGACGCATGGCAGGGACAAAGAAACCACGGCATAAGAAGCATAATCTACACGACGCCTGGAAGAGCACGCATATACCTACAAAACCCAATAGTAGGCGAACCAAACAAACCCATAGAGGACCTACCAACCCAAGTTCGCAACGACCTCATTGTAACCAACGACCCAACAGACATAAAAAAAACCGAGAAAAAATGGAGAAGCGCCATACTAATCATTAACGAATACAAAGACATCATCAAACACACAGACGAACTCATCAACTTAGAATGCTTACAGATTCCAAACCGAGCCTTCTCCGTCTATGTAGGCGGAGACGAACACTGCAGCGCCATCGAAAACGATTACCCTGTCCCAATACTCGGCTCACGCCTAGCCTTAAAAGTGGAGAACAGAGGCGAAATAGAAAAAGACTACTACTGGTTCGCAGAAAAAGCCCACATCCCCTACCCAAAATCCTACAAGTTTGAAGCACATAAAAACGGAATCACATTTAAAGAAGAAATTGACGAGCCAATATTGTTAAAGGCAGAGCACGCACACAGAGCCTTCGAACGCGAATTCATCTTCGCTGCAGATTCCAAAGACCTAGAGGAAAAGGTTGAACGCGAAATCGAGTTGGGCAACCTGAACGAAGAATGCCTGGAACGGGCTCGAGTGGAACAAATCGTGCTGGGACCGCACGCCAACTTCAACTTCTTCTTCTCACCACTCGACGCTCAAGCAGATTGGGGACACGCAGACGACTGGTACGCCAAACTCTACAAAACAAGTCTAGAACAAGCCAGAATGTGCCTAGCCAACCAGTTCTTATCCATAGACGAAAGACGAGAAACCATACTCGACGGCGTCAAACGCCTGCCAATAGATGTCCAAGAAAAAATCAAGAAAGTGCCATCCTTCGAAGTCTCAGCCCACCTAGTCATGAGCCTTCGAGAATCACTGCTCAAAGACATGCACCGTTACGCCGACGCCTACCTACTCGCAATGCGCAAACATTTACCGCCTGGCATAATCGGCGCCTGGTGCCTTCAAACACTCATCACATGGGATAGAATATCAAAGTATGAGTTGAACCCTGCTGTTAAGGTGGATTTCACAAGCGGCTCTGAACCCAAAACAGCAATGGACTATGGTTTATACGATGTTCCCGAAGGCGCTGAACCCTACATGCACATCCCAGTAACGCAAGATGTGGCGCTGAGACACGGCGGTGGAACAAACGTGCACATGGGCATCGGCTCGCAATACGCCAACGCCAAATACAACAAAACCATGAGTATGGGCGACCGCATCGCATTAGAAATCAAACGGGCAGTGAGAGAAAAAAAACTGCACGAGATTGTTACTTAGTGGGAAACCAAGTGCCTAAGACGACGACAAAAAGACTCACGTACGCTGAAGCAGGCGTAGACAGAGTACTCAGAGCTAGGTCAAAGAGAGCCTTAACCCTTCTCAGCAAAACCTACAAGTTCAGCCGACACGGCTCAGTTGTTAACCTTCCCTACGGCAACATCTTCCCAATAAGCGGCAACCAATACCTAGACTTGGTCATCGAAGGCGTAGGCTCAAAGGTCCTGATAGCCCAACTAGCCGAAAAATACGACACTATTGGCATCGACGGCATTGCCTTGGCTGTAAACGATGTCATACGCTCAGGCGCCCAACCCATAGCCATAGCCGACAACATCCACGCTCATGTTTCAGACCCACTTTTGGTTAAGGAATGGATGAAAGGCATAGTGAAAGGCGCAAGCGAAGCCCTATGTTTAGTGCCAAGCGGCGAAATCGGCGACATGCCAGATATCGTTAAGGGTTTAGTTGAGGGTAAGGGCTTTGACATGGTCTTCGCTTCGGTTGGCGAGTTGCATAGAGAAGACATTATTTATGGAGACAACCTGAAACCCGGAGACGCTGTTGTCGGGCTGCGCAGCTCTGGCATCCACAGCAACGGCATTTCATTGGCTCGGAAGGCTTTGTTCAAACAGTGGGGCGGCGAATACGAACCATTCGATGTGCCTAATGGCTTAAACAGAGAACTTGTCTATGAGGTTCTGGAACCGATGAAAATCTATGTCAAACATATTATGAAACTTGTGAGCCAACATCTGATCAAGGCGACAGTTCACATAACAGGCGACGCCTACCTCAAATTCAACAGACTAATGCAGTTCAACAAGACCGTGGGGTTCGAGTTCGACAACTTCAAGCCACAACCAATTTTTAAACTAATCCAAGAGGTTTCCAAAAAGCGTAGAAACGCAATCTCCGATGAGGAAATGTTCAAAACCTTCAATATGGGCTGGGGCTTCGCCGTTGTGATTGATGACGCCTTAAAGGAGCAAGTAGTGCGTTCAATTGAAAGAAGCGGTGTCGAAACCAACCAAATCGGCAGGGTTACCGACTCAGGAAAAATCGTCGTTAAGTATGACGGAAAGAAAATCCTATTGAAGCCGTGATAGTTTTGAACAGATTAGATGAAATTTTACATGTAAATGTTGCAAAAATTGATAAATACTTGTAAATGACATCTCTTTTCCATGAAATACCGTGCCAAAGTTGAAGTTGGGCTTAAGCCTGGGCATTCAGACCCTGAAGGCGAGACGACCAAGCAGTCATTGTCGGAGCTCAACTATCCGGTTAAGGCTGTTAGTGTAAGCAAGGTCTACGAAATCATACTAGAAGCCAAAAAAATGGTCGAAGCCAAAAAAATGGTCGACGCCATGTGTAAACGTTTGTTGGCGAATCCCGTAAAGGACAATTATCGCTTCGAGATTGAGGAACCGTGAATGACTACGAGCCTCTATGAGAAGCGCTCTTTACCCTTTCCACTCTACGAAATTGGGCTAAAAGGCGCGAGTGATGAGCAACTACTCCAAGTAAGCCGCGAACTCGCCATCGGCTTAAGCCTAGAAGAGATGAAAAAGGTTCAAAGATATTTCAGTCAAAAGAAGCGCAACCCAACAGACATTGAACTTCAAACAATCGGGCAAACTTGGTCGGAGCACTGTTATCACAAAACCTTCAAGGGTGAAATAGTAACTGGTAAGAGGAAAATTAAGAGCCTGTTCAAGACTTACATCGCCAAGGTCACGAAAGAACTCGATCCCAATTGGTGTTTCTCGGTTTTTGAAGACAACGCTGGACTGATCGATTTCGATAAGGGCTTTTGCGCTGCGGTTAAGGTTGAAACCCACAATCATCCTTCGGCTATTGAACCGTTTGGCGGAGCGGCAACAGGAGTTGGTGGCGTCATAAGGGACATCTTGGGTGTTTGGGCTGATCCAATCGCTTGCACCGATGTCCTCGGCTTTGGTCCACTAGACTTTGATTATGACAAGTTACCAGTGGGCATTAAGCATCCAAAATACGTGTACAGTGGAGTTGTAGCCGGGATAGGCGCCTACGGAAACAACATGGGAATCCCGACTGTCAACGGAGCCATATACTTTGACGGCAGCTATGTCGGCAATGTTGTCGTATACTGCGGCTGCGTTGGTATTCTTCCAAAAGACAGGTTCGTGCGCAGCACAAAGCCAAACGACATAATCCTCCTTGTCGGCAGCAAAACTGGACGAGACGGTATTCACGGCGTCACCTTTGCTTCGGCTGAATTAACTGAAAAGTCTGAAGAGATTTCTCGCCCAGCGGTTCAGATAGCCAACCCGGTTGAGGAGGAGAAACTCAAGAGAGCGGTTATCGAAGTGCGCGATAGAGGTCTTGGGTCGGGCATAACAGACCTTGGTGGAGGCGGTTTATCCTCAGCCATAGGTGAACGCGCTCGCACAGCCAAATGCGGCGCATACGTTGAATTGGATAAGGTTCCTCTCAAGTATGCTGGGTTGGCCCCTTGGGAAATCTACGTCTCTGAATCTCAGGAGAGAATGCTGTTGTCAGTTCAAGCGAAGAACCTGCGAGAGGTTTTGTCCATTTTCGAGCGGGAAAATGTTGAGGCTACTTCTATAGGCAGGTTCACAGACGACTCAACACTTATTGTTGACTATCAAGAGCAAAGAGTTGCAGATATTGACATAGACTTCCTCTTTGAGCCGCCAACAGTAAAGAGGAGGGCAAAATTAAACATTCAAACACATAGTGAACCCAGCTTCAAGGAGCCAAGAGATTTCGAAAGCATAATTTTCAAGCTGTTGTCGACGCCCAATATTACCAGCAAGGAATCTGTTGTCCGCACATATGATCACGAGGTTAAGGGAAACACAGTTATCAAGCCACTGCATGGAAGACATGCAGGTCCAAGCGACGCAGCAGTAATCAAGCCATTGAACAATTCTTGGAAAGGCATCGTCATCTCGTGTGGAATGAACCCAAACTACGGGAAAATCAGCTCTTATTGGATGGCGGCATCCAGCATAGACGAAGCCATACGAAACAACACAGCTGTGGGTGGTCGAAGAATCGCATTGCTTGACAATTTCACATGGGGCAACCCTGAAAAACTAGATCGCTTAGGCTCGCTGGTTCAAGCATGCCAAGCCTGCTACAAGTTTGCAAAGGGATTTGAAACCCCGTTCATCTCTGGAAAAGACAGCCTCTACAATGAATCGCCACTGGGTCCAGTGACACCAACCCTACTAATCACAGCCGTCGGAATAATTCCAGACGTGAGGAAAGCGATTTCGATGGATTTGAAGCAGCTTGGCAACCCCGTTTACCTTGTTGGGCAAACTCTGTCGGAGTTTGGCGGCTCCGAATACTATAAGCTGAAGGGTTTCATTGGAAAGACAGTGCCTCGAGTCAATTTGAAGGAAGCCAAAAAAACCATGGATTTAATTGTCGAGGTGATTGATGCTAGTTATGTCAGGGCTTGCCATGACCTTTCAGAAGGTGGATTGGCCATTGCAGCAGCCGAAATGGCTTTCACAAGCAACTACGGCGTCGACTTGTGGCTAAAAAACGTGCCTAGACCAAGAGCCTTGACCAAAAACGATTTCATTCTCTTCTCTGAGTCTAACAGTCGCTTCTTGGTTGAGGTGGATGAAAAACGCGAAAAGGATTTTGAGGACTTGATGAAAGGCAACCCGTTTGCTTTGGTTGGAAGAGTGAGAAACACCCCATACTTTACGATTCACGATGTAAAGGACAGGAAATTGGCTGAAATTGACTTAGCAACGCTTAGGAAGACTTGGAAGAGCACCTTTGGAGCTGAGTCCTACGAAGCCTGAGCAAGTCAAAGTTTGCATTTTACGGGTTGGAGGAACCAACTGCGATGCCGAAACTAAGCGTGCATTTGAAGACTTTGGCGTCAAAGCGGAAGTTGTTCACTTAAATGACATTGTCAGAAAAAAGAACCTACTCGATTATCATGCGTTGGTGTTTCCAGGAGGTTTCTCCTACGGCGACTACGTGCGGGCAGGCGCCATATTGGCTAAGGGAGTGGCTGTCAAACTCGGCGACGAAGTGAAACAATTTGTTAAGCAAGAACGACCCATTCTCGGCATATGCAATGGCTTTCAGGTTTTGGTTGAGGCAGGGTTATTGCCTGGGTTTGATGGGCTGAGCGGGCTACCTCAAGCCTCTCTCGCCACTAATCTACCTATCGGTTATCGCTGCATGTGGATTCACCTGAAACAAGAAAACAAGGGTAAATGCGTCTTCACTCAAAGAGTTGAAGAAGGCACTGTTTTGCACATTCCAGTGGCGCATGCTGAAGGACGATTTATGTTCGAGAAGAGAAAAGAAAAAGATTACTTGAAAAGACTCTATGAAAACGACCAATTGGTTTTCCGATACTGCACCCCAGAAGGCGAACACGCAGAGGGCAGATTTCCAATTAACCCTAACGGTGCTTTCCACGACATTGCTGGTATCTGCGACTCAACTGGTACGATTTTTGGTCTCATGCCACATCCAGAGCGAGCCTACTACCGCTGGCAACAACCCGACTGGACAAAAAAAGAACGTGTTACTAAATACGGCGACGGCAGACTAATATTTGAATCAATTACGCGATATCTAATGAAGAAGTTCTAGAAACCTTTAAGCTCGTGTACTTGAGGTAACCCTGTTCGTGCTCCTATTTTCGCTATGCATTTTGAGGCTACGAAGTTTCCGAGGCGACCACATTCATACATGTCTTTTTTCTTGATTAACCCATAGAGAAAGCCCGCACAGAAAGCATCGCCTGCACCCGTGGTGTCAGTTACCTTTGTTTTATATGGCGGCACCCTGTGGCTTTGGTTACCATCCGTAACATAACATCCCTTTTCGCCTAGTTTCACCGCAACAATACCTGCGCCTTCATGAATGAGTTGTTTGGCGCCTTCCTTCCATTTTTTTCCAGTTAATAATTCAACTTCGTTCTCACTTGGCATGACAACGTAACAACGCTTTATGACAGGTCTCAGTCTGATCATGCCTTTCCTAGCGTAGATTTCACCCGGGTCAAGGCTCACTTTCATATCAGGTAACTTTTCAATTAGCTTTTTTTGAGTTTTGAAGGGCTTTTCATCCATTGAAGTCAAGTGCAAGAACTCGGTTTGCTTAGCATACTCGAGGTTTATCTCTTCAAATGCTAAAGTGTCATTTACACTAGGGTGCACATAAAGCGCTCTCTCACCGTTCTTATCTACGAAAGCTGAAACCGTGCCACTGTTTCCCTCTCTAGCTAATATGACCCCTTCAGTGTTAACGTCTTCCCTTCTAAAATCGTCGAGCAATAGTTGGCCTTCATGATCGTTGGCAACCTTGCCAATAAACCCTGTTTTTGCATCTAATCTAGCCAAACCAACAATTGTGTTGGCGGCAGATCCACCTGGCGATTCACTCATGCTGAGAATGAAGCTTTCTTCGCCTTCCATGGCGATTTTGTTGACTCTGTAGAGTTTATCCACATTAAGCGCGCCGAAACCGATCACGTCGAACTTCATTTCAACAATTCTCCTAGGTATATTTTGTGCTTGCCGAGTTTGCCGCCATAGTTGCCAGCGGAGATTTTGACAACTCCTCTCATGTCTTTAACTGGGTTTATGGCTGCCTTCATCGCCTCTCTAACAGCATTCAATGACACGCCGTTGATCACGATTTCGGGAATAGAATTCACACCTTCGGGCACCTTGGAGTCAGGTATCTTACCCTTTAACGATGGAATGTAGGGATGATTGGTTGTCGGGCCTATCTCTGGATATTTTGTTTCGGGTTTTGACCCAGCTGAGCAGATGTCGAACGGTGTGACAACACCCTCAACCCCATGTATGGCTTCTAGGGCCCGGTCTCCAGCCCTCAGCGCCGAGTCTTCGTCTCGGCACATCAGCCACAGGGTGCCGCCTGAAACACCAATACCATAGCCTAAGTATCGCTCAATGCGGAAACCAGGCATCATAATTGGAATATTAATAACTCTGCGACCACCGTATTCCTCTTCCCACTCGTAACCGTCGCCACAGTGGCCCACGCTGTCCATAACATCAAATTCCTTTTTAGAGTCCAGAGCGTTGAAAACACAGGTTGTTGGTTCAACCAGAATTTCTTGGCGAATTCGATAGGAGATTTCTTTAACAAACTTTTTCAAAGACGCCCCGAAGGGTTTGGATTCGTTGATGGCGCCCCAAAACTGCACCACAGCACCAATGCGTCTATCAGGCGTTTCAGTCGGTCTTAGCCACTTTTCAACTCCACCCTCTGTTCGACCTATAACTACCATGGGTAAGGCTGTTGAGCCGTAAGCCGCCCGCCTAAGACGAGTTACATCATTGGCCGTGATTAAGACGCGACAGAACAAACCATCAAAAGCTTCAGCATACGTGTCTTCGACCTCAGCCATCTTTTTCACCCCAGTCTTCCTATGGCTTCGCCTCTAACACTCTTGCGAAAAGCGGTGCTCTCTTCCATCAATTTTTCCATGTTTTTTGTCGTCACCAACTCAACTTTAGGAAATTTGCTACGAAAAAACTTGAAGAAGCATTCTCTAAGAGGTTGATACAAACCGAATTTTTCCATTGTAGAAGGCTTCCATTTTCTAATAAAATTCATGACCTGCGCCCTGCCGAACCTACCAAAGACATCAGCCAACACAGCGGTCACAACCGCGTTTTCTGATAACACCGCAACCTCGGCTTCTCTAACCGCAAAACTGTTGCCGTTGAAAGAAACGGTCAAGCCGCCTCCTTCACGAACTAGTCTAAAGACCTCCACATCTGTGATGCTGTCACCGACATACACTACGTCTTGAAACCTCCCCTTCAATTCAGCCACAATCTCCTTCACTTCTGCAGCCTTCTCGAAACCCCCCACAGGATTGACATCCCCCAAAACCTTACCTATCCCCAATGAGGAGATGACTTCCCAGAAGATTTCATCGAGCCTCTGCACTGTTTGCTGCAGTTCTTTTGGAAAGTCTTTTAGAGATTGAGCGCCCTTAGGGATCTCAGGTAGGGACAGCTTGACCATTTCTCTTAGGAGCTGTTTCAGTCTCGCCTTTTCTTCTTCACTGATTTCGTACTTGTCCAAGTCTAACCGAGTACAGTAAACGTTTTTGAATGGAAAATTCACCGTTTGGCAAAGAACACGCATGTACTGCTCGTAGCTTGTACTCACAATAAAGACAGGCATGAAACCCTTAACAAAGTGTAGCATTTCCTTGGCGCCAGGCATCAACAAAATGTTTTGAGAAGAGTATTCGGTTATGGTTTTGTTGGTTACGTTAAAAGCCTTCAGGAAGGGTAGAATCAGTTTCAGCGTGTCTCCAGCCTTGTAACCCTCACGCTTGACAACATCGGCGAGAACATCATCGTATCGACTTATCAATCTAAAGAGACGTTCACCTTGAGGAATAAATTTGCTCGCAAGCTCGAAGGCATTGTCGTTTTTTGAGATGGGTCCTTCACAGTCGGAAACAAAGATTTTCTGAGAACCCATGGCTTCTAAAGCCTCAAACGGTTCATATGCTCTACGCTCATGGCGATGTGTTCCCGAGAGGCTATATCGTTTCTGTACCAGAGCGCTCCACCGTTGATCGCTCTTATGCCTTCCAGCGAGATTTCTCTGGCAGCTTGAATGTCTTTTTCAATACCCACAACACAGACAGCACGTGAGCTTAAAGCATAAACCTCGCTGTTTCTCAGTTCCATAGAACCAGGATAGATTCGAATGTTGTCACCGTATTTTTCGCTGAGTTTTTCCCCCTCATCTAAGTTTATTGGGGTGCCAACATCATCTTTGTTAACTTTTGTTGGAAAGGCGGAAGCATATCCGCCGTAGCTGGGCGGTGCCTTATAGGTTACAACCGTTGCGTTTTCTTCGACCGTCACATGTGTAAGGTTTCCTTCGAGAATCTTATAACATACATCCACGAAATCGTCCTTTAAAATTGGCAAAATATTTTGTATTTCTGGGTCACCTGGTCGGCTGTTGTTTTCTAGGATTTTTGGTCCCTCTCCTGGGTGAATGAAAGCATCGTAGAAGGGTATGCCACGCAAATCTGTGCTGCTGGCTCTCTTGCGCAACTCATTGAAAAGCTTTTTGATGAGTTCGATTTCCTTGTCTTTATCCTCTTTGATCATGAAAGGTAAAATGTCACCTGAGCCCTTGTAAGAGCCCATTCCCCCAGTGTTCGGTCCCTTGTCGTCGTCAAAAGCCCTTTTATAATCCCTAGTCTCAGGCAGAGGCACAATGCGTTTGCCATCGCACAGCGCCTGAAAACTAGACTCTTCACCCTCAATTTTTTCCTCAACAATCACGGCTCCGTGCTGGTAGTTTGCGATGAAATGCTCGAAGAGTTGTTCACGAGTGTTAAAGTGGTCGCCCCACACGCCTACGCCTTTACCAGCTGCTGGTCTGTCCGGCTTAACCACCACTCGATTTTTCAATGCGTCTAACCATGAGTAAACGTCTCTCTTAACCACTGAGAGACTCTTGTAGTCCTTAGGACTGAACACTTTAAATTTTGGATTGGCTTCAGATGCCACTTTCTCTAGGAGTCGACGCTGTGCAACCTTACTGGTTTCGATGGCGAAGTCTTTGGTTGGGCAGATGAGAGGTATGTGCGTCTCGTCTTCGACGAGGTCTCGGACGCCCTCGATTATGGGTTTTTCTGGTCCAACGATTCCGAAGGCAATTTTGTCTTTGCGTTTTTTAACGAATTTAGTGATTTCTTGGATGCTTAGGTCGGATATGACAATGTGTTCGCGAGCCCTTTTTACGTTGAACGGATTCTTCTGTTTGTCCACTACGTAGATTTCTGTTTTGTAGTTCGAGCTGCGAGTGAAAGCGTCTACTATAGCGGCTTCCCGAGAACCGTAAGACACAACTAAAACGCCGACTTTTTCCATCACATCACGCTTGTCACTTCGTAGACGCGCCCTGTCTCTTTGTAGCCTTTCTCAACCTTTGCTTTCATGTCGCCTGCCATCTTCTGGGCAAGCGGGGTCGGATATTCACCAGTTACGCAAGCGATACAGAGCTCGTCTTCGCTCATGCCAATAGACTTTACGAAACCTTCTGACGACTGATAGTTGACCGAGTCGGCGCCGATTATCTTAGCTATTTCTTCTGGTGTATGGCGGAACCCGATTAACTCGCCGTAGGTTGCCATGTCAATTCCGTAGAAGCAGGGACCAATGATGCGTGGGAAGGTGATGAACAAGTGAACCTTTCTGGCTCCAATTCGGCGAAGTTTCTCAACCACAACTTTCGTTGTGTCGCCTCGGACTATACTGTCCTCTGTGATCAAAACCTTCTTTCCCTTGATCTTGTGTGCGAGAACGTTGATCTTTCTATCAATCGTGTTGTGGCGTTCTTCAGGCAAGAGTATGAAGGCTCGTTCTGTGACGTACCTGTGTCTGCGTATTGAACGCTCCCAACGGAGACCCGTAGCCTCGTGCACGCCGTAGGCTACATCGTCGCCTGTTTCAGGCATAGAAATGATTAGGTCAGCGTCTTCAGCAAACTCGGCATATTCCTGTGCCAAGTTTCGTCCAAACTCTTCTCGAACCTCGTAAACGAATCGGTTGCCAAGTCTTGAGTCGGGTCGGGCGAAGTAGGCGAACTCGAAGGCGCACAACGCCTTTCGTCGACAAGGAGCAACTTCCTCTCTGGTAAAGCCTTCTTTTGTTGCCACAACTAACTCGCCTGGCTCCACCTCAAAATCAAACTCGAAGCCGTTTATGTCAAAGCCCACGGTTTCTGAAGACACAGCTCTGATGTTTTCAGTTGAGTTATGTCCACAGCATAAGGGTTTTATGCCGTATGGGTCTTTGAACGCAAAAAACTCACCGTCTTGCGTTATTCCACAAGAGGAAAAAGCTCCCTCTATGTCCTGCATGCAATTCTTTACTGCAGTGGGCAGATCTTTGTTTTCCATTAGGTTCATGAGCAGTTTTTTACCTACAAGTTCGAGGTCACACTCGTAGGTGAAGCCTGGAAATCTGCTCCGTATCTCCCATCTAAGTGGGACGCCGTTAACTATGTTGCCGTTGAACGACAGGGCAATTTTCTTGTTTTCAGTCTCTAGTAAGACGGGTTGAGTGCCGTTGATGAGTGATTTTTCGTCGGTTCCACCCGATGTTGTGTAACGCACGTTTCCTATACTCACATGTCCAGGCAGATTCTCCAACCATGACTGGAAGTCTTGCTTCTTGATCTTCGGAACAAGATCTAAGCCCTTGTAAACGTGAAAACTGCCGTTATAAGTTACTATGCCGTGAGACTGGTGACCGCGATGATTTTGCCCGCGCAGCCCCCAATATGTGTACGGGAAAACCGGACCGTCTTTGAAATCTTTTGCGCCGAAGACCCCACACTCTTCCTTGATTGTGTCTTCCATGCTTAAAGTTCCAGCATCAGAAAAAGACCCATACACGTATATATCAATTTTTATAACATAAATACGTCAATTTAGACGTTATTATGTTAAGCCAATAATTTCCGTGGTTAACGTCTAAATTTGCGAATCGCTTGGGTCTTCTGAAAATGTGGATGCCGTTTAGCTCCAGATTTCACTTTTGCGTTCGTTCAACGAATAGAAAAAAGCGCGCCAGCATCAGATTCAAATGGTTGTGTCATATTATCCGAGACTTCACAAAAAGGAGGAGGTTGGGGGTTTTACCAGCTGACTTTTATCTACGCGCCAATGATTCTTAGCTTAGCCACACCACCGCTACACATGCTAGGCGCTACGGGATGCTTGGGCGAGACTTCACTTATCTTTTCCATCAGTACTTTGAATTTCATGTCCAACCCTCGCGTTCCATCAATATAAATGCTTAGACTATATAAAATTATGCATCCGTTATACGTATAATTTGGTAAAAGATTTGATATATTATTTATCCACTCAATTTTTGCGCGCGCGCTCTTCTTACGATTTATGGGGTCTTTCTTGCGTTGCTGATAATCACGCAGATTTGAGAAAGGTGATTTGGCGAAGATGACTTACAAGTGATGGCTGGGCTTGGGATTTACGTTCCCTAAACCTCTCTAAAAATCGACTAGCGTTTTCCTCTATTAGTCCTTTTAAGCGAGTTTGGTTTTGCGGAAAAGTTATAGCGGAACCGAGAACACATATGTGTTTTTGGCTTCAGAGGAGGTACTAGGTTGAAGTTTAGTGATGTCATTTTGGCTGTGGCTGCCGCTCTTGTGATTGATATCTTAGTTGTTGTTGTGCTGTTAATGGTGTTGATTTCACCTATGGGTTCTTATTGGGGACTCAACTCTGCAGGAATGGTATCCGTACTGATCGCTGGGTTGCTTGTGGGCTACCTTTTTGCGGTTAAGATACAGGAAGAATCCAGAATGAAGGCGGTTGGGAAAATAGCTTTTTGGCGGCATTTGTCCAGCTGTTTGTTGTGCTGATAGGCTTTTCTGGCAACAGCTATCACGGCGCTTGGACCAAGGAGACCTTGCAAAGCATGTTCCAAACGGGTTCATGGACAACGGTGGATTGGTTTGTTTATGAGCAGTTGGGATTACTTATGAATGTGGCTCTCAATGTCGTTTCGGTGCTGGTGTTGGGTTTCATCGGGCTCTATGCTGGTTCGATGCTCAGGAAGCCAAAGAAGAGTTAAGAACAGCAAAAACATATCATGCCGCCACTTTCTTTTCTTGTCTTTTCTGAACGACAACCAAATCCAATGACTCTCACCTTTAGGAGAGAACAAAACCAGAAGACACTTCCATCTATTCTTCGAGGTCAGATTGACCACGTTATTCTTGGAGATATCTATGTCGGGAATACGGGATATATCGCCACCGCTTTGACGTTATTATTTTTGTAGAATGGCTAACGCGTCGGCGTTTTTGAGGAGAACATCTTTTTTCTCGGCTGGGATGACAACGTTAGCTGCATATTTGTGTCCGTCAGCCATACCTAAGCCTTCAGACGCCTTTAAGAGCAGGTCAATGGCGTCCAGCATTTTGCCCTCGTCTATTAATTCATGCAAACGTTTTGGCACTCTGACCGAAACCTTGACTAATGAGCCTTTTAGTTTGCCTTGCCATCCTGGCACTTCTGGTGGCACGTTCATGAAGCCCACTATGTACTTGTTGGGTTTGATAAGTCTGGTTTGATAGGAGAGAAACGAACAGAATTGTCCGATCACCTTGGTTCCCATGCCCTTGTACAGGTCGCCTGCGTCAAACCATTGCAGGTGCTCTGTCTCCTTCAGGCGCTGTCGGTGGAGCCACCCGATCACCCGCTTGTTTATGCTTTTTCTTTTTTCCTTCCACTCCTCGATTTTCTTATTGATTTGATCTGTTATACCAGTGAGGCTGGCTTGGATGCCCATTTCGGGTCCGCCTTCGTAGTAGCCGACTGCGCCTAAGATTTGGAGTTTAGCGAAGAGATCGTCGACTTTCATGCTTAGCTTGATTATCTTGATATTTTTTTCATCAACCTTGACCACGTTGTTTTTCTCTGCTTCCTCTAGGACGGTCTTGTTTAAACCAACGTAGTCGCCTGGGATTTCGCGGTTGCCAATCAGCGCTAAGTAGGAGAGGTCAATATTACGCTTGTTTAAGGCCTTAGCGAAGAGGTAGTTGCATGTGGCGCCGGAGAACTCGGTGTCACCTTCAAAGCCATAATGTTCAAGGTTCAGGTCGAAAACCATGGTGTCTGTTGCCTTTGGGGGGCTGTGATGATGGTCTAAAATGATTGTCAGGTTTTTGCCTGAGTTAACATTTGATATGAGGTCGGCGTGGGCTGAGCCTATGTCGGAATAGAATATGATTTCGCCCCTTCGCCTATGCACATCCTCAATCACCTCAGGGTAAATTTTCTCCAAACAGAATGTTTTAACTCCCAAGCCTTCACGTTCTAAAGCGGCTTTCATAACTGCTCCTGAGCAGAGTCCGTCAGCATCGTCATGATGAACAAGCGTAATCTCCTTCAGCTTTGTTTTCTTCAGTTCTGAGATTGCGGTGACGGTTCTCTCTTCAAAATCTTCAAGGCTCACAAGGTATCCTCCAAATGAAATTGAAGATGGGACTGTATAAAAATGCTCTGCAAGGTCAATAGGCGTAATATATTCACATCCCATGGAAAAGGTTATTTACGTGTGTGCTGTGTGAAACACAGTCAGTTCATGGGTTGAAGAGTCATGCCGATCACCGACCCTTTCAAGAAGACTATTGCGCAGCAGCACAGGCTCTACATGAAGATCTGCCGCGAGTGTGGAGTTCGAAACGCTGGGTCGGCTGTGAAATGCCGTAAGTGCCACAGCAAGAATCTGCGCTGGAAGAAACGAGAAATAGTAAAGTAGTTCAGCTCTCATTGCACGGTTACATGTTTTGTGGTTCTCTCTGTGAGGTCGTAGTGGCAAGTTGCGCTATATAGTCATGATTACGCTTGGCTTAATTGCGGTTGTGGAAGAGTAATTTTAGAAGAGGGTATAAACCCCTTATACCCTTCTTCTTTCTTTGTTGCAATATGATAATCTTTATTTTGAGAGTTCAAATATGGAATGCTTGACTCCTACGTGGGGCCGGTCGTCTAGTCTGGTTAGGACGTCGCCCTCACACGGCGAAGGTCGCAGGTCCGAATCCTGCCCGGCCCATTCCCATTTGGGTACAGAACCGTCATAAAACATGAAAGCTCAAAAAACCCGACAGGATTGTGTTTCTTAGTAGTGGACCTAGACCTTTCTCCAAACTACCTACAGAGTTTCTTGTGCGTTCTTCGGAAAAATCTTTCATCACCAAATGCTGCTGATAGCGTTTTTATGAAAACTTTTGGCAAATCCAACAAAGAAGCGGTCAGAGAAATGGCCAGGCAACTACTTCAACGTGCGTTATCAACATATCCTGAATTTAAACCAGAGATAGAAAAGAGTCTGGAAAATGCAGCCTAAAAAGTAAGTTTCTCTTTTGGCCAAGTATGAACGTTCACCTGTTTATGTCCATAGAACAGAGGGTAAAAATCTGAGCATTTGGGGATGCTTTATTACTTTTTCTATCGCCGCTTTCTTCGACTGCAAACGCTCAGGAAGTCTTTCAAGGATTTCTTCGCCAAACTCGTCAAAAAATAGTTTAGCTTCCTTGACGGTTTCTTCCGAAGGTCTCTCTTTTGGCGCAATAGCCTTGGCTAGCCTAGGGTTCTTCTTTATAATTGACCCGAGTTTAAGCACCACCTTTCGGAAACTTTCAGTGACGCTTGGAAGGAAGATGTCTCCGGCCGCTGCCTCTCCATAAGTGACGGCTAAGACTGCCACTGAGCCGAAAGCAGCAGTAATCTTTTCAGTTCCAACCTTCTGAAAGAAATCTCCAAAGGTTTTGATGTCTTCAGGCGACATTTCCTTGCGTTTGGAAAGCTCTTTCTCTTTCTCGGTTATGAGTTTTTCAAGTTCAATCGTCTCTTCTTTCATTTTATTAACTTGCCACATAAGCATCCTTGCTTGAAGGGTTCCTCTGATGCGCTTAACTTGTTTTCTCTCCTTATCTAGTAATTTCTCCACGTAGTTGAGTCTCTGCAATCGTTCGATTCTTAAAGCAAACGTGCTGCGTGAAGCGAAAGGTCTGGCTTCTTCGACAAGCTTATTGAAACTCTGCCCTTCCTTTCCATATTTACACACTAACTCAAGGATTTTTCTATCTCTTGAGTCTAGAGGTTCTAGGGGAAAAATGCTCTTTGACGGAGCAAATGCTGCGATCATGATCACTCACCGACTTTTTTCGTAGTTAGGAGAGTTATTAAAGTATAGTGGTCATACTACTATACCAGTTCGTAGCAGAGAGTTGAAAACTACTTCAGAACAGTGGGTTGACGGTTGAAAAGATTGTTGGCAAGGGGATCATTATATCCCTTAGAATGCCGCCAGAAACTTATCGCAAAAGAGATTATTCTCAAAGTTTCCTCGATAAAATCCTTCAAATTGAGTTGGCTCTATGTGAAAAACCCGATGCCTTAGGGCTGGCGGGACACATACAAGCAATAGCGTATAAAGTGTGAAAGTATTGGAATCAAGTACGCCCTTTTAAAGCCTAGTAGCAGGCTCAAAGGGGAGGAGTTCGTCAAAAAATGCGGGGGAGACCCACGCATATGAAAAATGCGCTTGCCATAAAAAACTTGGACAAAAAATAACGTTTAGACCTCGTTTGGATAATGGACTTGAACCCTTTTGGGTACTAGTTCGGACGATCCAATTTCTCTGGGTGAAGCGCGAATTGATAGTTGAAATTCATAATATTTTTCTAGTCATCGTTCGATTCCTCATGTTGGGGTTAGCGGTGAGACTCAAAGACCTGATGGTTAGAAACGTCAGCACTGTGCACAAAGACGCCTCTGTCTTTGAGGCTGTAAAGCTTCTGAACAAGAACAGAATAGGTTGTCTTGTGGTTGTCGACAGCGGCGTGATTTGTGGGATATTAACTGAAAGGGATCTGCTTGAGAGAGTTTTAGAAAAGTGCAAGAATCCAAAGGAAACCAAGGTTGCAGAAATAATGACAAGAAACGTCATAGCTGGGACACCAGAGATGGAACTCTTTGAGGCCACGAGGCTCCTGTTCAAGCTTAAAGTGAAGAAACTGCCCATAACAGAGGGAAACCGACTGATAGGAATAGTCACCCTAACGGACATAGCCCGCGCCACAAGCGTTGATCAAAAAACAATCGAACTCCTCGAAAAACTTTCCAACATGCATGCGCTCTAGGCCGCTCTATTCCTAATAATATGAACCACCTCAACTCACCCTATCGTTGGCAAGCTAATCTAAAGATGCTTTCTAAGGGGTAATGGCGGCTGTTTGGCTGAAACATTTCGTACGTATGGGATCATCAGGAAGAAAAACGCCATACTGCGCCATGTACAAAGAACTTTACTCAAATATGATGATAGAATTAACCACTGAACTCGAAACAAATGTGATCTCATCTCGCTGAGCTCTCAAGTGGAGAACAAATCCCCAGAAAAAGCTTATTCTTGCTCAGTCTCGACGATTTCGGAGACAAATGGATGGATTCTTTCTAAAAACTGGTTCATTAAGTCACTTTCAAAGATGAAGGTGAGTCTCTCATTCTCCACGATAAACTCAACTACCCAATTGTACTGAGGCAGTGACAAAAACAGAGGGTTTGCCCTCCGAAACGCCTCGTACTTCTTTATCTCAACCCTTGAAACCTTTGAGTAAGGAACTTCAAAATTTTGCTTACCAGCCTTCAATATTTCAGCTGGAACAAGTTTCTTAGCTTTGCTGATTCTTCTGTTCCGTAGGAAAAAGTCCAGTATAATAAGAACAAACCCGGAAGCGATTCCAGCCAAAAAACCTCCTACAAACAAAACTAAATCCCTTAAAAAAAGCCCCACAAGACTAGCCACGAGCGCGATGATTGGAATGGCGACTGTTCGGAGGTCTATTCCCTTAGGCTCCATGACAATGATTCGGCTGTTGGTGATAAACAGGGTGCAGGACCTTCCGACGCCTCGCTCAGGTATCGACTGAAGCGCATTGAATGTGTCTAAAACCTTCTCAGCCAACATCTTCACAAGCCTATAATTATTAATGAAATGCAACATAAACACTTGCCTCTGAACAGCCTTGATTGTTTTCTGGAATTTACTTCCATAAGGGAAATAAGCCATCCACGACTAATAATCAGGGTTGGGGAGAGAAAGGAGAACAAAATTTTTCAAATAGTAGACGCTCTTTAGGTTTCGCGGCTGTTTTTGGGTTAGTCCTCACTTTCTGTTATGGTATTCGAAATTGGCGTAGATAAAAGATGTCGAAACATTTAGACAACCCACTTGAGTCCTCAGAAAACTTAAAAATAGCCAAGGTTACCATTGTTGATAAGCGCAAACCGTGCCGAGGTAGCTCAGCCTGGGAGAGCACCCGGCTGAAGACCGGGTTGTCGCCGGTTCAAATCTGGCCCTCGGCACCATTGAATACTCACAGTTGCATTGGGCGCTGAAATCATTGCTTTAGGTTGCAAATCCGCGCTAGGCACGATAGCCTGTGTCAAGTTCAAAGTAGGAAGTAAACAAGGAGCGCTGCAAGGAACGTCACTAGAAACGATGGCACCATGTACCTGTAGACTCGCCCCAATGAGCATTTGAAGTAGTCTATCGTGAACGCAAGGCAGAGATGTGAGGGCACAATAAGATAGCCAAGATAAGCGCTCATGAAGAGCAAGGCCGTTGTCTTAGCCGAGAATGTTAGGGTTCCTGCTAAGACTGAGACTGCTATCGCTATTCCTCCCGAAGGCGAGCCTGTGGCAAAACCTAACAAGGCTGGAACAAGTGTTAGCAATAAAATGACATCTATGCTACCATTCACCACCAATGCTTGCAACGTTTCAGAAATTCCCGTGGCAATTGTTACGTTTCTCAGCAGAAACGCGCCGTAAGCCGCAAGCGAAATGGCATAGATGTCCCAGCTTTTGAAAGGCTTGGCCAGAACATGAACCTTAGGCTTGGCAATAATGATCAAGACGAGCACGCCCAGAAAGGTTGCAAGAAAAACATCATACCCCAGACTAGCTAAGCCTAGAACCGCTGCATCGAGGACGGCAACAGCCAATATTGTGGCAAGAATAGGCGAGAATGCAACCAGAAAACGCTTCAGGTGTGAGTTGAGATTTGAGCTGTTCTCAGGGGCACAGGTTTCTGGTTGCTTCATGGAAGAGACTCTCCAGAATGCAATAAGGTATCCTACCAGTAGCATAGCGATGACCACAGGAATCTGCCGAATGATAATGAACGGAATAGCTACTCCAGTAAGTGCCGCAGTTATGACCAGTACTTGACTGATCGGATAAACTGGGAAAATTGTATGCCTAAACCAAACGTTTATGTAAGCCTTCTTTTCAGGCTTCAGCCCAAGCCTGTTAGCCTCGCAGTCCACCAATGGCGCCGACATCAGGGCTCCGCCGGCAACTGGAAGAAACCCAATAACAGCTGGAAGCAGACTGGACACCACCTTTGAGTTGTTTATGACCTTGCTTGCGCTGTCACTGAGGTTGTTAATGACCTTTGTTTCTTTGTAGAGTTGACTTAACAGCATGATTCCAAAGGTTGCGAGCACCACGGCGATTGTGAGTGGTTCAATTGTTGTCTCGTAGATTATGGTTGGGACACTCTGTAGATCTAGTGAAAGCACAGCCAAGAGCAAAGCCGTAACATTCAGTGTAATACCTAAATTGACACGCTTGTACAGCATCGCCCCGAGAAAGCAGAATGAAACAACAAGCGCTATGGATAGGTCCACAAATACCAAATTAGTAAGCTTCCTTTCTCAGGCGTGTTCTAGAAGAGCAGAATCATCGCTTTGGCTCTTAAACCTTTAACTCTTATGACACAAGCCTAGGCGAGACCAGAGTTCGAGTGTCATGTGAATTAAGTCGATGTATTTGCCGTTCTTGTATATGGCTTTCGGGGTTTTGCCTGTTTCTTTGAAGCCCATTTTTTCGTAGAGTTGTCTGGCTGTTTTGTTGGTTGCGAAGTGGTCGAGGATCAATATTTTTAGTCCTGCTTTCTTTGATTCGTCGATGAGTTCTTCCATGATTTTGGTGCCGATGCCGATTCCTCGGTAGCCTGATTTTATGCCTATTCCCATGCATCCAACGTGGCTCATGAGGTCGCTTCGCTTTTCCACCTCGGAGTTGGCTATGACTCTGCCATCAACCTCGGCTACGACATCTATTAATTCGCCGTTTTCTATGCGCGTAAGTCTCTTGCCAAGCCACTCAGCCTCTTCGCTTCTGGTGACTTTTTCAGTGCGAAGTATGTCTGCGCCCTCTTCAACCAATGAATTAATGAACCCTATCAGTTCGTCTAGGTCATCCCATTTAACGGAGCGCAAAACAACTGTTCGGCCGTCTTCCGCCTTGAAGGTTCTGGGCTTTGTCACCATTCTGCGTCACCTATGTACGCGGCTATTTAGCGGAAATGACTTTCAAACAAACCTATTAAACTTGCAGTCGCCGACAAGGGAAACATAACTGCTAAATGTAACATCTCTAAAAAATAGCAAGAGCAAAAGGCTGTAAGCGGCCGTAGTCTAGCCTGGTCTAGGACATCAGCCTGCCAAACCGAGCAGAACGCTGACGACCCGGGTCCGAATCCCGGCGGCCGCACCATGAGCTTTTTAGGTTAGGAAGGTGAATCAGAAATGGTAATCATTAGGTTTCTTATGCGCTGATGATTCATAAACTATATGTTTAGACTCGATTCTTCATATTTCTGACGTGGCATGCAGATTAACGTTAACGTTTTGACAGGGATTCCGTGTGCAAAGTGCCTGTTTTGGGAACCGTTTCGAGAGAAACCCATCGACTGCGATCCTCCTAGGTGCCATAAGTTGACAGAGTGGCTCCTCAAGGAAGCCGAAAAGTTCAAGCCGACCGAAGATGTGCGTGTGAGTGTCTTGTGAAAAAGATGGTTTCGCTTCAATGTCGGAAGGGAAAGTATCAAAATCATTATAGTTCTGATGTGCAATTGTTTAGTATAGGCTTGTTTGTTGCTGAGGTGATGTTTCTTGAGTGAGAAAAGAGAGAGTGTTCCTCCAAATCAGCGGGTTGTTTACGACAAGTTTCCTATCTTGCACATTGGTTCTGTGCCCAGGTTCAATGCTGAAAAGTGGGATTTTACGGCTGAGGGCTTAGTCGATAATCCTTTGAGGTTGACTTATAGCGAGTTTTTGAAGCTGCCTAGAACTATGAGCGTGAGTGACTTTCACTGCGTAACTGGCTGGAGTGTACTGGATAATAAGTGGGAGGGTGTGGCTTTAAAGACCATATTTGACATGGTGAAGCCGAAGCCCAATGCACGTTATACTACGGTTGTGGCCGAGGAAGGCTACACAACGAGTTTACCCATCGAAGATTTATTGGACCATGATGTGTTGTTGGCGTATAGGCTGAATGACAAACTGCTTGAACCAGAGCACGGCGGACCGCTTCGTCTGGTTGTGCCAAAGAAATACGCTTACAAGAGCGCCAAATGGGTGAGAAAGCTAAGGTTCACGGAAAAACAGGAATTGGGATACTGGGAACAACGAGGGTACAGCAACTCAGCCGACCCATGGAAGGAAGAAAGACACGCGTAAAGACTTCCTAATTCTACCTATATCGTTTCTTAAATGTTGGAATGAAATAAACGAGAACAGCGACCACAAATAGCCCGACGGAGACGCAGAATATCCAACCTGACCTAAAATAGTTGTTTAGGATGAGTAATATAATGACTGCCCACACTAGGATGACTGCAAGAGTTCTAAGTTGCAGTTCCACAACCTCACTCAAAAGAGATAATCAGCCTTAAGTTTTATTAGAGTGTTGATGATGTTTCCTTTCACTAATGAGCGTAGCTTAGTGTTATGCGACCGTAGTCTAGTCTGGTCTAGGACGTCGGCCTTCCAAGCCGTTGACCCGGGTCCGAATCCCGGCGGTCGCACCACACTTTTTCTTGACGCCCCTCTCATTCCATTATACTATGTTTTAGCCTTAGCTAGAGCTTCGACCAAAGTAAGAAATTTCCTCTTCAACTTCAATTCTGAATCCAGAATTTTGCAGAAAGTTTTTCACGTCGTGTACGTTCCATTGGGAGAATTGGCTTGTAAGATGATTAAAACTGCAACATCGCTGTTCACCTAGAATAATCCCATTCAACGATTCATCTTCCTCGCCTAGTTTCCTCGAGTAAATGTCGCCGAACGCTTTGCTCAAAGCCTCAAAAACCATTTCAAAAGAACTCATCACTCTGCATCTCATGTAATGAGACGTCATCTAATCGCCTCTAACCTTTTTCGCTTCCTCCCTCTTTCATTTTTCGCCAACCAGAAACTCTGACTTGAAGATCTGCACCTTGTAATCTGAATCCATAGTAAGCGTCTTTGGGGGCACATTTTTCTCGCGAGAGAATCAAATTCTATCCGTGTCTGCATGAAGAGGACTCCTGTCTTGACGGCAAAATATGAAAACTTAGATATTTTCCAAAAAATGGGTGCTTAAAATGGTGGCTATCTGCTCGACTCTTCTCGTTCGATCTGCTTGACTCTCGTTTCAATGTAATCCACGATTTTCTCTTGAGTCATTGTCAATGATTCTCGCTGCTTTTGTAGCAGACTCTCTATGACTGAGAGAGCATGGTCTATGTTTAAGGGCTTGATGATGTAAGCGTCCGCTCCCCTGTTCAGGGCTTCCACAGCATTCTGTAGGGAAGGATATCCAGTTATCATGATCCTCACCATCGCTGGCATAGTCTGGTTCATTCTGGTTAGAAGCTCTATACCCTCCATGTCGGGCAGTCGAATGTCTATCAGAACAAGGTTGTAAAACTCAGCCTTTGACTTTCTGATGGCTTTTTCTCCCGTGTCCACAGTCTCTACATTGTAACCCTTCTCCTCGAGTATAGCAGCCAAAACCTTCCTAATGCTCGGGTCATCATCAACAATTAGTATGTTTTCCTTTCTCTCCATACCTGTTTCACCTCCCTGCCCCATTCTGTTCTTGTCTCTTCTTTTCAACATCAATTGGTAGCGTAACCGTCACACATGTTCCAACTTTCTCTTTACTATCAATCGAAATGGAGCCGCCGTGAGCCTCAGTTAGACGTTTGCAGATGGCTAAACCCATGCCAACACCCTTAGCCTTCGTGGTGAACAGTGGACTGCCAAGCCTGCCCATGTTCGCCTTACATATGCCAACACCAGTGTCCCGGAAGGTTATCCTCAAAGAATTTCCTACGCTCTCAGATTTAATTTCGAGTTTGCCACCTCTGGGCATGGCTTCAACCGCATTTTTTATAATGTTTTCAAACACCCGGTTCATCTGTCTAGCGTCAACAGAAACCTCGTGCGTTCTCTCAGTAAGATTTAGGATTTTCACCTTCTTAGGAATCTTCATTTTGGCAAGCGTTTCCTCGACGATCAACTTAATACTGGTTTTGATTCGGGCTAGGCGAATGTCTTTTGAGAAGTCTAAGAGGTCGTTTACGATCTTGTTCGAGTATTCTACCTCCTTCTCAATGAGCCCAAGCATTCCCAGTGTTTTCTGGTCCATTTTAGAACTTAGCTTCATTTTCAAATAGTAGGCAGCTCCCACGATCCCCGTTAAAGGGTTGCGTATGTCATGCCCTACCATTGTAGCTAATTCGCCGATGGCAGCCAGTCTCTCAGATTTGATGAGCTGTTGTTCCATCCGTTTGCGCTCCGTGATGTCTTTGATTATTGTTACAAAATTTGAGGGAGATCCTGACGAGTCTTTAATAACACTTGCAGAAAGTTCGATAGGGAATTCACATCCGTCTTTAGTTAAGAAGGTGTGTTCCATATTCTGCAATGAACCTTGCGCTAAAGTTTTCTTCATGCACTCAACAACTGTGGAGTGGTCTCTTTCAGCAATAAACGCAAACGCACTTTTACCGATTACCTCCCCTTTAGATGAAAATCCAAGTATGCCCAATGCCTTTTGGTTGCACTCGATTATGTTTCCATCCAAGTCAGTAACTACAATAAAATCTGGAGATGAAGCAAAAATGCTTCTGAGCTTCTCTTCGCTTCTTCTTAACTCTCGAGTTCTCTCCTCAACCTTTAGTTCGAGTTGGTCTGCGTAGTTTTTCACCTGATTTCTAGCGTTCTCTAAATCTTTGATAAGGTAAGCGTTTTCTATAGCAACCGCAGCTTGATGCACAAAGAGCTCCAACGGGGCAAGAGACTCTCTAGTTGGTCTTCTGCCGTTTACAGGGTCGTCTATGCTTATGCGGCCTACTACGCGTCCTCCAGGCAAGCGCAGAGGAGAGTAGAGTAGGTCTTGCGGGTCCCAGTCAACCATCTCTTCTTTTGGAACCTTGCTTTCAACCGTTCCAGTTTTAAAATGCTCACGAACGAAGGGGTCGCTCCATGGCATGTAGTAAAACTCACCGATTCTGAAGCGTTTAAACATTGAACCAAGGCGTTGGCGCCAAACATGACCCGGTTGCCTGTGTTCCCATAGAAACTTTTCTTCCTCGGGTGTCAAGCCAGCTGTAACTATGTCTGTTGTCTCCAGGTTCTCATCTGTGAGCGCGATTAGTACCCTTCTCCAACCAAGTCCCTGAATGGCTTGGGCTATCGCCTTGAGTCTCTGGTGCATGTCTTTGGTACGTATTATTTCGGTTGAACTCATCATCAGGGCTGTCAATTCACGAGTGGTTTTATCGAACTGCTCTTGAGCCAGCATGAGCTTTGTGATGTCTCGAATGGTTCCAGCTATGGCGTATGGTCTTCCAGTGCTGTCTTTCACCAGAGAAGCGTAAATCTCAGCTGAAAAGGTTGTTCTGTCTTTGCGCAGGGCTTTTATCTGGCTGCGGATGTTTTTTCCACTTAAAACGAGCTGTATGTCTTCCCTAAATCGTTGTCTGTCGAGGTAAGCAGCAAAGTATTCAAGCGGTCGACCAACGTACTCATCTCTTGAGACACCGTGAAGGCTAAGAACCGCATCGTTTGCTTCTATTATTGTTCCATCCAATCTCGTCAAAAATACGCCATCGTCAATGGCGTTCAAGATGCTGAGAAGCATGCCTTCGGAAAAAACGTGTTCACTCAAGCTCAAGCGGGCTTCTCCTCCTTCTCTTTCCTTTCTCAGCTCTTGAGCGCTGTTGCTCGCGTTTTGCGATCTCTCTAGCCAGACTTATGTAATCGACAAATCCTAACCTGGTCTTCTCTTCAAAACTCAGGTTAAGCTTGCTATACAGATTTTTGACAATGATTTTTTCAATCACCTCGGCTCCGGGACCAAAAATAGTGTTTAAGGCTTGAGAGAATTCGTCTGCGTCTTCTGGAATTTCTTTCCTCTGAAGTTTGAAGCTTTTGTTGAGATGATAATAGATTGCTTTTCTAGGCGTTTCTCCCAAGGAAAGCAGTGCGCAGTCAACTGCTTCAAGCAGTGTCTTGTCAAAATCCAATTTCTTCATCTCTGAACAACCTTGAAAGTATATTGAAAGGCGTGCAATCACATACAGTTCCCGTTTTCACATTTGCTGTTAAAATCTCGTAACTTTAAGAATAAATTTATGAACGAGGAATTCACATTCCTCGTTCATAAATCATACAGTGCATGAGGGCATTATTATCTTGCTAAACTGTTTTAGTCCACGTTTGCCTTCGCTTTTGCACGGAGGATTTTAAGGACAGAGTTGTAAACTTTTAGGGCTGCCTCCTCGTCCTTGACGTTTTTTATTAGCATGCGTCCTGCTTTGAAGAGGCTGACTTCGATGTTGTCGTCGTATTGGAATGCTATTACATAGGAAGACGTCACCAAGATTTTGAAGCGGCTTTGCAGCCGGGGGAGGATTTGATTTAAGCTTTCTTTAATGGGCATCGAAGGGTTCACGTTCACTGTGTTGCTTCCACACAGCACTGCGAGTTTTTCTCCTTTCGTAACTGGTTTAATGGAATGTCCTTTGCCACAGACTGGGCAGTCGGGGCGTTTAAAAACGTCGATTGTTGTGAAGTACATGTCTCTAAAATCACAGACCATTAGTTTGCCCTTAAGTGAACTCCCCATATCTGCAAGCAGTTTAATAGCTTCCATAGCCTGCAACGACCCGATGATACCCGTTGTGGCTCCCAGCACTCCCCGTACATCACAGGTTGGCATATATCTGTCGTCTAGGTTGGGTAATACGCATTCTAAGCAGGGGGTTTCTGGAGGAGAAAAAACCGACAGGTTGCCTTCCATACCTATGGCGGCGCCGAAAACGTATGGAATCTTGTGTCTAACGCTGGCGCGGTTCAGCAGGTATCGAGTCCACATGTTGTCCAAGCCGTCGATGATGCAGTCGGTTCCCTTGATCAGTTCGTCAATATTGCTTTCTCTCACGTTCTCAGGAACGGACTCAACCTTAACATCTGGGTTCACTTGCTTAACCCTGTCGGCTGCAGCCTCAACCTTTGGATACCGCAGATTGTTTAGACCGTATAGTACTTGGCGGTGCAGGTTGTTTAACTCAACTGTGTCTTGATCAACGAGGCGCAAGTGACCGACGCCAACTAATGCTAAATAGAGAGTAGATATCGTTCCAAGCCCGCCCAAGCCTACAACAACTACTTTTGAGCGCCCAAGCTTTTCCTGACCCGTTTTTCCTAATTCGGCAAGCACAGTTTGTCTGCTATAGTAACCCTTTGGGTCGAAAATTGGGTGTTTTCTCATGGTTTTGACCCCTCAATCTGATGAATAAGTTTATCAACTCTCTTCATGATTTCGTCTCGTACTTCTCTAAAACTTTCCATCGGTTTGCCTGAGGGGTCTTCGATGCCCCAATCTTCGGACTCAACCAATGGTGCTGGACAGACATCGGCTCCGCAGCCCATGATTATGACTTTGTCCGCTTCTTCAATCATTTCTCGAGTTAACATTTTGGGTCTCTGTTGACTGATGTCGATTCCTATTTCCTTCATAACCTTAACCGCACTTGGATTTACTTCTTTGGCTGGTTTGGCACCTGCACTCAGCGCCTTTATTTTCCCTGAGGTAAGTTTGTTTAGGAGTGCCTCTGCTATTTGACTTCGGCAAGCGTTTTCCACGCAAATGAAAAGCACTTTTTTCGTTTTTATTCAACCCCTATAGTCAATTTTGTGTATGATTCATATTACTACTTTTTGTTTCCTTTCAATGCATGGCTTTCGCAATGTGGATTCGAGTTTGCGAAAACGATTAATGAGGCATACATAATGTAAAATCAATGTGAGAATGTGACCAAAAGTATACAAAAGGAAAAGCGTTCTCAGGAGAAGGTTATCTGCCTTATATCTGGAGGAATAGACTCCCCAGTCGCCGCTTGGCTTATAATGAAAAAGGGCTGCACGCCAGTGTTTGTTTACTTTGACAATTCTCCCTTCACGGATGAGACAACAAAGCAGAGAGCTCTTGATGCAATAAAAAAGCTGAGGCAACGACCTTATGGAAAAGGCATTAAACTCTATATTGTTCCTCATGGAGCTGATTTGGCTGACATCTTGAGAAGCTGTCAACGCAACTTGACATGCGTTATCTGTAGAAGAATGATGTATCGACTAGCTGAGAAAATCGCTCTAAATGAAGGCGCCGAGGTAATAGTAACGGGGGAAATAATTGGGGAACACGCCAGTCAAACTCCGAGAAACCTTCGTGTAGAAAGCGAGGCTGTCTCCGAAGTCTCTTTACTACGACCATTGATAGGCATGAATAAAACAGAAGTAGAAAGCATTGCAAGAAAGATCGGCACATTTGATGCCTCTACTAAACCAGCATCGTGCTGCACTGGTTCCCCTCCAAAACCGCGAACTCGCGCCAAACTTGAAGAGGTGCTCGAAGCAGAACGAAGACTTCACATTGAAGACATGATTGAGCGCGATTTGAAAGGCACTTTGATTCTTATGGTTTAAACTCTCTTTTAAGAATTGTTTGTAATATTTGATGCGCGACTTTTGCTGCCTCTTCTTTGCTTGCTACTAGCCATGTGTATGCCCTACCACTAAATAGCATGTGTGCTTCTCTTGCTTACATCTTGATGCTTAAAGGAGGGCCTAATGAATATTCTTTAGCTGTTTCGGCCACTGACTCTTCCCATAATCCTCAACTATTTTGTCCATTCGCATGAGTGTTCGCAGTATGGATCACTCTTGGACATACAGGTCAGTCGGTTTATCTTGACTTCTTTGCCCATAGCTTTGATTAGTCCTTCATAGAAGCTTTCGTGAAGTACGTCGCACATGATTTCTGGCATTTTTACAGAAAGCTCAAAGAAGAGACAATTGTACAAGCGATAGACGATTTTGTTGTCACTAGCCTCTACAATTTCTGGTTCAGCACCCATTTCTTCCAGGTAATCCTTCACAAAAAATAGTTCGTATGCCTTCAAGGACCACTCTCTTATTTCATGTTCTGACTCCAATCCTTTTGCAGTATGTTCTCCCATTTCTAATCCGGCTTTTCTTAGGATCTTTTTAGCTTGGCTTTCCCCAACCACAAACCGCAGGGTGTTGATTATGTAGTTGCTTAGCATGAGATACCGTCGTTTCGGATAGCTGACCAGTGGAGGCTCCTTAACAATTCTATAATAGATTTTAGGTCTCCCAACCGAACCTGCTCTTTCTTCTGTGGCTTCAATAAAGCCGGCTTCTACAAGAGATTGGAGATGATGACGAATAGTGATGGGTTGCAACGACAGCTTTTCCGCTATCTCTTCAACACTCATGGATTTTCTATACAACAGCTTAAGTATATCTATCCTTGACTTGCTTGAAAGGGCTTTATACGCTTCGGCTTCAATCACCTTTTTCTCGCCTTTAATGTATTCGTTTCACTCTGAATATTTATTATTTTTATCTTGTTTCTAATAATTTTTTAGTAATTACTATCTTTACTCTATTTCTAGGCACCTCTCCGACTCGCAATTATAAAAGAGCTTGTGTGGGAAAAATCGCAAACCTAAAGGCTCGAAAAATCTTACAAATACTTGAAGGAGACAGCAGAATTCCGTATAGGCAGCTTGGACAAAAGCTAGGCATAGAGAGTCAACAGCTCGCAAACGTGTAGTTAGACTCACGGAGAAAGGAGTATTGAACGTTTCACAATAGACGTTAACGACGTAACCTAAGGACGCACCATTACAGCCTTCATAACTGTTTATCCCAGCTTGAAACACGCAGATGAGGTAATCAGGGAGGTTGTAAACTTCGAAGAAGTGATGGAATCTTACAACGTGAGTGGAAGATGCGGAGTTTTCTGAAAGCGTTATTTGGAGACATGAAAGAACTCAACGCCTTCATTGCAAGATAGGAAGCGTCACAGGTATCGTTAGAATTCACACATGCATTTCCTTGGAAACAATAAAGAAAGTTCGAGCAATAGCATAGAAAAAGAATTTTAGAATCTGTCTAAGCTGCGCTCATCGGTTTCTCTAATATTTTATTATGCTTTGGTTGAAGCGACCCATAAATCTGCAATGTTTGCTCAGCCGCCTTTCTCCAAGTGAAATACTGCAGAACTCGTTTGCGTCCGTTTTCACCCCACTTTTTAGCTTGTTCGGGGTTTTTGAGGACTTCTTTTATTCCCCAAGCGATGTCTGTGGGGCTGTTGCCGTTTACGTGAATGCCGTTTTGGTTTGGACCGTTTGGCTCAACTTGTTCCTTGAAACCCACGACGCCTTGGGCGCCGACAACAACAGGTTTAGCCATTGACATAGCTTCGAGGCTTACTATGCCAAATGGCTCGTATACGGAGGGGAAGACACACACGTCTGCGGCTGCGTAATGAGCGATTCTGTCTTGTTCTGGGACAAACTCGAAGTGACAGGTAACCTTGCCCCCTATGTCCAGTCTATTCGCTAGTTCGATTATGTCCTTCTGTTCTTCACCTTTCCCAAGAATCACAAGATTGGTTTTAGGATAATCATTTAATATTGAAGGCATGGCTTGTACTAGGTTTCTGACGCCCTTGACCCATGTCAATCTGCCTATGAAGAGTATCATGTTTCCGTCTTTGGGCACGCCGTAGCGTTCACGAATTTTCTGTGTGTCTTGAGTTTTCACCATTGAAGGGTCGTAGTTGTTTGGGTCAACGCCGTTCCAGACCACGCTTATTTTTGATGCTGGCAACCCATGTCGAACGAGGTCTTCGCGCATGGATTCGCTTACCGTTATTATGTGGTCGCATGTTTGCGCCATCTGAAGCTCAAGGTGCGATACCACTTGAGAGCCTTGTCCTCCACTTCTGCCCCATTCGGTGCTATGAACATGAAAGACAACAGGGATTTTTGTTTGGTTTTTGATTATGTTTCCTGCGATGCTGCTCAACCAATCGTGAACACATACTACACCAAACTTGTAGTCTTTTTTTCTGATGAGGTCGTTGACAAGTTTTGTTGAGCTCAGGATGTTGTAGAGGAATATGTCATTGAAAAACCGTATGTTGGTGCCCCATCTGCGCAGGTCTTCGGCTACAAAAACTGGAAAAACGTTGCTGGCGTCAGCAATCAAGGGACGGTGAACCTCTACCCCTCTTAGAACCTCTTTGGTTTTGAGGTCTCCAGGGTTGAGCGTGAAAACCGTTACGTCGTGTCCTAGCTCTATATACTCGCGTGTGATATATTCAGCGTATGTTCCCAAACCTCCAACAAGGATGGGCGGATACTCCCAGACAAAGAATCCGATTCGCAAACAAACACCAAACTGGATATAATTGGAGTATAGATTTAACGATTATGAATTTTAGCTCTTTCATAAGGCAATTCTTTAATTCACAAAACTGTGAAAGGAAAGACTATCAATCTTTGATGAAATAAACGGGCTTGGTGTTTAGCTTGAAGCTGATTTACGTAATCATTGACGGTATTGCGGATTTGCCCATTCTCGAACTAGGCAATGAAACCCCGCTCAGCGTGGCTAGAACCCCAAACATGGACTTTCTCGCAGAAAACGGAAAAACCGGGTTGATGTACACTGTCGCTAAGGGAATAGCGCCTGAGAGTGATGTTGGTGTCATATCCATTTTGGGCTATGATCCCTTCAAGTATGCCACTGGGAGGGGCGTATTGGAGGCTGTTGGTGCGGGTATAAGAATGAGGAGTGGTGACCTCGCCGTGCGCTGCAACTTCGCAACATTGGGACATGGAGCCACGATAATTGACAGGCGGGCAGGTAGAGACCTAACAGCAGAAGAAGCACGAAAACTAGGCGAAGCCATACAGGAAAAAGTGAAGTTAACATCTCATCCCGCTGACTTTGAGTTTAGAAGCACTATTGGGCATCGCGCGGTTTTGGTCATCAAAAGCAAGAAGGGAAAACTATCGAGCAGAATCACGAACACAGACCCAGCCTACGCTAGGCTTGAAGGGGTTGGGGTTGCAGAGAAAGAGGTAGCGATGGTTCTCAAAATATGTGAGCCTATGGAAAAAAGCAACGAGGCGAAGGTTTCGGCGGCGCTTGTCAACGAGTTTATAGAAAAATCAAGCAGGGTCTTGGATAGGCAAGAGGTTAATGAGAGGCGTACGAGAGAAGGCAAATTGAAAGCCAACGTCATTTTGACCCGTGATGCGGGACACTTGTTGCCACGATTCTTCAACATAAATAAGCAATATAACGTTCGCTTTGCCTGCCTAGCCGATATGCCAGTGGAACGGGGCATCGCAAAACTGGCTGAGATGCACCTTGTCAATTTGCTGCCACCGTCAAGGGACCTCAAAAAAGACTGCCTCTTTAGAGTTAAGAAACTGCTCGAAGTGTTGCCTCGTTACGATTGTTTCTACATCCACATCAAGGGTCCAGACGAGCCAGCGCATGATGGAGATTTCCAACTCAAAACGCAGATGATAGCAACCATCGACAAATTTTTCTTCGGAAGGTTGCTGCCCAAGATCGATTTAGAAAATTACATTATCTGTGTTGCTTCAGACCATGCCACACCCTGCAAGTTCAAGGCACACAGCGACCACCCAGTTCCAGTGCTCATCGCGGGCAACCAAATAAAAGGTGATAAAGTAAGCAAGTTTTCTGAGAAGCAATGCGAAAAGGGAAGCTTGGGAACCCTACAGCGTGGAACCCAACTCATGCCAAGGCTCATGCACTTTGTGAAGCCAATGTTTATGAAAAAACCCAAAGAACCATACCGTTTATAATGTTTGCAGTCACTACTTTCAACCTTGAAAAGGGTGACGAAGATGGCTGAGATGAGCGAGGATAAGAAGAGAATAGTGAAAGAAGTAATAATGCGGTTACACTCTGGAGCGTCGCCACAGGAAGTCAAAGAAAAGTTTCGACAGGTTTTAGAGGGTATAAGCTCGACAGAAATTGCTCAAATTGAGCAGGAACTTGTAAACGAAGGAATGCCAAGGGAAGAAATCCGAAGGCTGTGCGATGTGCACATGGCGGTTTTCCGAGAACAGCTGGAAAAACAAAAGCTCGATGTTCCTATCGGGCATCCTGTCAACATCCTCGTGGAAGAACACAAGATTATGTTACAATTCGCTGAGAAACTTGGCGCTCTTGCAAACAAGGTTCAACACGTAAGCGACAAAAGTTACATCGTTGAAGAAATCCATCAAATCGAGCACATAGCAGAGGACTTCATAGACTCAGAAAAACACTATTTACGAGAGGAGAACGTGCTCTTCCCAAGCCTAGAAAAACATGGAATAACAGAGCCGCCTTCAATAATGTGGATGGAACACAACCAGATAAGGGAGAGAAAGAAGCAACTTCGCAAGCTAATCGAAGACTACAATGCCATGAGCTTCCAAGACTTTAAGAAAAAGCTTAGCGAAACCGCTGAATCCTTGAACAGCATTCTTCCAAGCCACTTTTTCAAAGAGAACAACATACTCTTCTCTGCAGCACTACGGGTTATTACAGATGAGGAATGGAAAGACATTAGGAAAGAATTTGATGAAATCGGGTATTGTTGCTTTACACCGCCACATTTGACGACAGTACCACAAGTCGAAGGAATTAAAAAAGAAGCTGCATTTGTAGTGGCTGAAGGGATATTACAGTTTGAGACAGGAAGTCTCACAAAAGAAGAGCTCGAGTCTCTACTCGATTCACTCCCAGTTGACATAACGTTTGTGGATAAAGAAGACACTGTCAAATACTTCAACAAGGCTGAGAAGAGAGTCTTCGTTAGGACAAGGGCTGTAATCGGAAGGAAAGTGCAGATGTGCCATCCTCAGAAGAGCGTTCACATAGTAAACCGCATTCTTGAATCCTTCAAAGCGGGTAAGAAAGATGTTGCTGAGTTCTGGATTCCAGTGAACAACCGCCTAATTAACATCAGATATTTCGCTGTCAGAGATAATAATAGAAGATACTTGGGAACCATCGAAATGACTCAAGATATAACTGACATAAAGAAAATTGAGGGTGAAAAAAGGCTTCTCGACTGGAAAGACTGATTCATCCTTTGCGAAAAGCTAAAACACTCCTAGCATGCTTAATGTTCAGTTTGTTTGAGGAGATAGGCAATTGGCTGGATTGATGTTAGTTCGGGACGTGATGACCAAGGAGCCACGGGTTGTTAGGCGAGACACGAGTGTTCAAGAAGTCGTGGCGACTATGAACAAGTTTGACATAAGCAGCATAATCGTTGTGCAGGAGAAACGCCCAGTCGGCATTATAACCCACAAGGACATAATATCCAAGCTTGTTCAGCCCAGAATTCCACCAGACGCAGTAACAGCATTAGAAATCATGTCAACGCCCGTTGTGACCATAAACGAAGACGCAAGCATAGAAGAGGCAGCCATGCTTATGGCGAAGAAACGCATCAAAAAACTGGCTGTGATCAGAGGCGATGAACTTGTGGGCATCATAACCAGCACTGACGTAGTCAGAGTGGCACCTAAACTAACAGAACTACTAAAAAAATAGCCTTTTTTATTTCAGCAAACAATTTCTCTATGCAAGCAATATTTGAGCTATTAATAGGGCAGTCATGTTTGTGAGCTTCATGAAGATGTTAAGTGAAGGCCCTGCAACATCTTTCAATGGGTCGCCAACGGTGTCGCCAGTTACAGCCGCCGCATGAGTTGGTGTGCCCTTCATCCAGAACTTTCTTTCAATATATTTCTTTGCGTTGTCCCATATACCCCCGCCAAATGTGAAGAAAGGTGACAGCAAGGCGGATGTGCACAGTCCCCCTAAAAGCATGGCGCCTAACGCGAATTTTCCTAACAGGAGCCCCACAGCAACGGGAGACGCAATGGCTAACAGCCCTGGAGCAATCATCTGCTTGAGCGCGTTCTTGGTGCCGATGTCTACACAACGTGCGTAGTCTGGTTTCATCTTTCCCTCAATGATGGTTGGATGCCATCGGAACTGTCGCCTCACTTCATCAACCATTTTGTAAGCGGTTTTTGCAGTTGCTCCAATCGCCAATGAAGAGAACAAGAAGGGAATGGCAGCGCCCAGCAGTAGACCAATAATAATGACAGGGTCCAAGAGTCCAAGCGGAACTGTGTCGAGCTTTACCTGCTTTCCGTACGTGGCAAAAATAACCACAGTTGAGAAAGTGCCCGAAGCTGTGGCGAATGCCTTTGTGTAAGCTTTTGTGGTGTTTCCCATGGCGTCGAGTTCTTCAAGTGTCCCTCCGTTTCTTGTCCCAGACATTTGTGCTATACCCACGGCGTTGTCGCTTATCGGTCCGAATGTGTCGCTCGACATGATTATGCCTATGGCTAGGTCGGTTCCAATGTTTGCTGCAACAATCCCGTAGAGCGAACCATTAGTTACGTAGTAGGAAAACAGGATTGCTGCTAAAACGGCTAAAAAGGGCATGATTGGGCTTTGGAAGGCGTAGGATAAACCCGTTATGATGTTGATTGCTGCTCCGCGCTGGGAAGATTCCGCTATTTTCTTGACGGGTCTGCCATTGATTCCTATGTAATATTGTACGGCTAAGCCAACCGTTAGACTCGCTACTAAGCCCGCAACCACGGCGTAGAATATGGTCACGCTGTTTAACAACACCGTGGAAGAGATGTATGCGCCCAGCACACAAAAGATGGCTGTGGTTAAGAGAGCGATGTTGAAGGATGTGATGGGTCTTATCTTTCTCCATCCTCGGATAATGAAGACTCCCGCTATTGTTGCCAGAACCCCAGATGCGCCAAGCATCAGAGGGAACATCAAAGCGTTTATTTCGCTTATTCCCAACGGGATAAGTACGATTGTGCCTAAGATCATTGCGGTGATGTAGTCGTCGCTTATGGATTCAAACAGGTCGGAGCCTCTTCCCGCGCAGTCGCCCACGTTGTCTCCAACTTGATCTGCTATCACGGCTGGATTGCGTGGGTCGTCTTCTGGAAAGCGCTGTTCTATCTTGCCCACTAGATCTGCGCCTATGTCAGCAGCTTTTGTGAATATGCCTCCGCCCAGTTGAGCGAAGAGAGCTGCGAGGCTGGCTCCGAAGCCGAAGCCTACGATTAAGTTTTGGTCTTGGTAGAGCCAGAAGAGCAGACTTACGCCGAGGAGGCTGAGGCTCACGACTGAGAGTCCCATGACGGCGCCGCCTCTGAACGCTAGCGTGAATGCTTTTGTTGGTGATGTTCTAGCGGCGTTTGCGGTTCTTATGTTGGCTTTTACGGCGATTCGTAGGCCGATGTAGGCGGCTAGTAGGGATAGGGAGGCGCCGAATGCGAAGGCGATGGCTACTCTAACATCATGGAACAATACGGTTAATGGAACGAGTGATAGTGCCGTAAAAACTCCGATGGTTTTGTATTGTCGTTTTATGAAGGCTTTGGCGCCTTCTTCAATGTAGTCTGCGATTTTTTCCATCTGTCGTTGTCCGCGTGGTTCCCTGAGGATGGACCAAGCTAAGATGGCGACAACTAGCATGGCAAGGACTCCGACTGTCAATGCAAGCCATGTGAGGTCCATTTATCACCGGGCACCTTCTCCTAAACTTGGTTTTTGGAATTCGCGTCATATCCAAACTGGTCTTTTACCTAAGATAGACCCTAACTTATAAAGATAGCATGTTATCGTGGAATATGCTTGGAAGTTTTCGGCTCGCCTGACTAATGTTGGAGTCGCTTGAGGCACGCTATTAACAATTATGAGTTAAGAATTTGCAGTACCCAACAATATACTATTACTTTGAGTACCTCTACAAGGATATGAAGAAAAGAGAACAACAAACCTCCAAAACAGCTTGAAACACACAACAACTTGTTATTCGTTTATCTTTTTGATGAGCCAAGCCATTTGTCGGGCGAAGACTCGAATCGTCTTCACGCCCTCCTTGTCTTTCAAGACTTCGCCTTTCTCACGACCGAAGGCTATGTTCCAATATGTCGAGCCTGGCACAATCATCTCATGAACCATGAAGAAAAACATGAGCTGAGCAAACGTGAAATTGTGTCCTGCCCGTCTGGCTACGACTATTGGTCCCCCAACCTTGTTTTTGAAGGCTTTTTCGTCCAACCTGTAACATCGGCTGATCAGACTGACAATTTGAGGTGTGGCCGCGCCGTAGTAGACAGGCGTGGCAAGGATGATGCCTTCAGCTTTAAGCATCTTGGTGAGAATGGGGTCAAAGTCGTCTTTGATGTGGCATTTTCCCGTTTTGACGCAGCCTTTGCAGCCGTCGCATGGCGCGATCTTCTTTCTGGCGAGGCTGATTAACTCTGTTCTCAAGCCTGCCTTCCTGATCTCTTTCAAGGCTATGCGGGTTAGTGCCTCACTGTTGCCGCCTTTTCGCGGGCTGCCAACAATTCCAACGACTTTCATCGTGCTTTCACCGCAATCAAGTTACCGTCTCGCCATATGTGGCTTTGGGCTTTTCCTTTCATCTGGAACACGATGCGCCACAAACAATGAACCTCAGTCTCATACTGTATGGTGGCAAACATGACGTCGGAAGCGGATAGAGGGTTGGAGTACAGTGTTTACTTTTTCGTGTAAGGGTTGCTGGCCTCCGTTGCGCCGACTTTAGCGGCTGTTGTTATAGAGTTGACTGATGTTTGGTTTTTGTTTCCATTCAGTTTCGTCTTTTTCATCCCAAGTGCATTTGTGCTTCAATTTCTTGCATACCCGAAACAACGCTGAAAACCTGAAAGGGTTATCTTCTTCTGTTTGGAGCAATTGTTCCGATTATCATCATGGATATGTCGAAAAGCACGATTAGAAGAAGGTCGTAGTATAGTGGGTAAACTGGCTGCCATGCATCGCCCAACGTGACCGTTCTCAAAGCATCAACACTGTAGGTCAGGGGATTAAAATTCGATGCAACCTGTAAAACTTGCTCGAGAATCAGGGAAACCGTGTGATTGTGATGAAGAACCAATTTTTTGGATGTTTCTTCTCCCGCACGAATAAAGAAAAAGTTATAGTACAAGCAACAGACATAACGAGGTCTGACAGACATGGACAATAAATATCCAGAGCACGAGTATCCATACAAGCTACTTCGGGAATTGGTCTACTTCATCTGTTCAAAGAAACCCTATTTGAAGGATTTCGCAAAGTTCAGAATGAGATGTGAGGGATGGTTGAAAGGAGAGATTTTACATTTTCTATCCACCATCCAGACAGAAGCTAGGATAGAGGGTTTTGAACCAGAGAAATCCTATAATGATACGGGCAGATGTGACATTTTCTTTAAAGCAAATGGTCAAGATTATTGGATGGAGATGAAGACTTTTCCGACTAACTATTGTCGATATTTCAGTCGTTACAAGTCCAAACCTATCACTGTGTTTATTCATGACGCTAAAGAGGACTTGGAAAAGTTGAAAAGTGTGGAAAATGTTAAGGGAAATCCTATTTTTGTAATGCTTGCTTATCCAATACCTGACATAACAATCCCTCTTCCAGATTCTTCAGCCATTAAGCGATGGAAAAGTCATGTGAAGAAATTGCAGGAGAATGGGTTTGAAAAAACGATGGAATCCTCAATACGTCTTGAAGAGGGAGTGGAGTGTAGAATATATATTCTCATGCGAGGTTTTCCTTCTCAGGTCCTTCTTGCAGACAAGCAATAAAGAAAGAGTCCGCTTGCCACCGAACTCTAGCTTTTTTTACACAATGAATGAAGGGTTTTTTGTGTATCTAGGGTAGCGTCTGCACTTTCGCTATGTCACGGTTTTGTCATTCTTTGCTATTTGCTCTTGAGTCAGTAAGGCGTCTGGCGATGAACAGCATGAATAAATCCTGGAATGTAATTCTTAGTTTTGGGAAGTGAAAAGCTATTGGCCAGGAAAATTAAGTACTTGAAAAAGCATATGCGCTTAACTGGAGTTATTACAGCAGCTTTCATCTTCTTAGTAGCATTGCCACTGGTCATTTTGCCCTTATTTGTTGAAAGCAACGTGATATCGCCAGAAGAACTTGAAGCCTATGCGCTAGAATATCAAACTCAGTATACACGATTGAGTGACGAAAATGCAGGTTTGACTTCACATCTCACCAATTTAAGCAATTTCGCTTTTTTTGAATTTCATGATTATAGTATCACAGGAGTGATATCAAGCACACACGGTGCCGCTCTTTTCTTTGACCCTTCGAACAAACCTAATCGTATTTACATTAAAAAAATTTCTGAACCAATTGAATATTATTTCTGGCCTAAAATGACAACTGACACAAAAGCATTGCCAATTATCAGAGTCGCTGAAGGTGAATATCCTTTGGATTCCACAATTTCCGCTCAATATGGACTACTATACGTTGACCCTGAGGCAACGATGAGGTTTACTGTAAAGGGAAAGACTTTCAACTTTACAGACAATGCAGCCATTATTGTTTTCGGTACTGTTATCCAAGAACATTCACTCTTGTTGAAAGGAAGCAACAGCAAAGAAGATTGGTCGATAGCCCAAGCAGGGATGGATGCTTTATCTGAATTCGCTTGGGATTTGAGAAGCGCTGGTGTAAATGATACTGCCATTAAGAACTTGGGGACAAAATACAAAATCCCTTTCTTATTGAGCAAAATAGCTTTGAGAATGGAAAGCGGTGAATACCGCAACAACCCAGCCGTTTTCTATTCAGACTACGAGGATTTGAAGAATGCCGCTGCGGGGACAATGAATGATACGCTCACAAATGTTCTCACTGACTATTATCTTAAACAACAACAACCGGAGCTTTCCATTTGGGAAAAAGCAAACGCCTTCTTTGTTCAAAACACTTTGGGCGTCGCAATTTTGAGTTTTATACTGGGCATTGCTTCAGGAATAGCGGCACCCTATATACTTAGGCTTTTCAAGCGCACTTCGAAGGTTGAAGTCTCTTCTGGAAAGAAATCAACTTTGGATAAAAAGAAGACATAATAGAAACGTAGCAGACTCTTCTATGCTAAAAAATCTCAACAACAAATTAACACATTAGAGCCAGAACCCTCAGCGAACCCACCGTCTAACTATGGAGCGTTATTTATTACTTGTTCTAAGCGGAAGTTAATAACATCTGAACACACGTCAGCACACAATTGTTGATGACACTATAGGCGCATTCATCATGAACAACCAAACACGCACACCCCAACAACATCAAAGATGATCCACCGCCAACTTCAACTCAAACACGCCCGGACCGTTCAAGCATGTTCAAGCGGCAGCCAATGAAGATTCGTTGCAGAAAACAGAAAGCGGACGAACCGTCTGCAATTCCGTGTTCAACAACTTCTGTTCACAGACCAGCCCGCCAACAATGTCTAACATGGTAGAAGAAGGCGCTAAGCGATTGATCCCTTCTTCTTTCGAAATTTAGTTTCCAGCAGAGCAGTGATACAGTAGATGTCTCTTCCGGCAACACAGACTATTGTTAGTGTTATCCTAAGGCGCAGTCATCACTAACGCGCACAGAAATCTTCACAGCCTAGCAAACTTGTTGATGACACTGAGAACAACTGGGCATCACACCCACACAGCCAGCCACCCATAAACATAGAAGTTGTAGTCAACGTATACGCGGCGCAGACTACTACTTCTAAAGCAAAACCAGCTCGGTAATACTACAATTTCTAAGCAGAGGTTAACGACCCATGAAAATTCAGACCTGCTACAAACAGTCTTGCGATTGCATGTTCAACCTGCAACTGTCTAAGACAACACTGCCTTCAGGCTCGTTAATGTCACGTGAACAATCGTATGACGATGTAGCGCAAGTCAACTTCACCAAGCACACAGCCGCAACACTGGTAGAGGGCGGGCTTAAGCGATGCTCTCCTTCTTCTTGCGCACAGTTTTTCCAGCCGCAGCCTCAGTCATCCCAACGACACTATCCACTTTCGCATACACCTCTAACTTCACGCTAACTATGTTGAAACGCACCTAAAGCGCAGGTCGAACAGAGACAGAAACAACAACCAGAAACAAAAACAACCCCCAAAAAAAACAGAACGGCGTCCATCGAAACTAAAAATTTTTTCCACAGCCATACTAAGCCTAGTCTACCTCAGAATCATACCCGTAAACCTTTCAGGCTCAAACTCCTCTAAATCATCATACCTCTGACCCGTCCCAATAAACAAAATAGGCTTCTTCGTCACATAGGTCACGCTCAGAGCTGAACCACCCTTAATATCGGCATCAACCTTCGTCAAAATAGTACCATCTATCCCTACACTCTTGTGAAACTCCTCAGCCTGCATCACAGCATCATTGCCAGTCAAAGAATCAACAGTCAAAACAGTCAAATCAGGCTTAATCACACGCTTAATCTTACCCAGCTCAGCCATCAAATTCCTATCAGTCTGAATACGCCCAGCCGTATCAATCAAAACAGCATTAATCCCATGAGACCTCGCATGACTGATAGCATCATAGGCAACAGCAGCAGGGTCAGCACCATACGAATGCTTGATCATACGCACACCCAAGCGCCTAGCGTGCTCCTCCAACTGCTCAATCGACCCCGCCCTATAAGTGTCAGCACAAGCCAAAACAACCGAGTAGCCACGCTTCATAAGAAGCCTCGCAACCTTAGCTATGCTCGTTGTCTTGCCCGTTCCGTTGATCCCAACAAAAACAACAACAAACGGCTCTTTCATCTGGCGCTTTCTCTCAGCCAAGTCAAAAAAATCTATTCCCTCACCTATAGATAATACCTCAAGCAAAACGCTGTGCAGACCATCCTTCACAATTTGTTTCCTGTCTTCCAGCCGCTTGATTTGAACCCCATCTAATCTCTTCTCCATCTCAGCGCCTATATGGTCGGCGACTGAAACAGCAACATCGTTCTCCACAAGATTCAACTTGAAATCTTGCATAATGGGACGAATTTGTTCCGCTCGAAACTGAGTTGTGGCGATTTTGTCAACAAGTCCCTTGAGACCTTCCGTCAGCTTCTGAAACACTAACCCTTTCGCTCCGCTTGGCTGAGCTTAACCGACAAGTCTTGGAGCTTGTCTCTGTCCTCTTGGATTTTGCCCACAACCTGCACAAACTGTTGCTGAAGCGAAACCCTAGTCTTCTCGAGTTCACCTATGCGGTTCTGGACGGTCTGCTTGGCTTCTACCATTGTGCGCTCGATCGACACGCCAGCGCCCATCCCAACGATCACTTTGTCGGTGCTTTCCAGCTTTGCCTTTATAAATGAGCCCCCTCCAATAGGAACAAACAATGGAGCGTCAGATGTTTCCTTTTCAACTCCTTCCAACGTCATTCTTGCAAAACTCAGCTCACTCAGAGCTGCGTTGACTAGGTTTAGTCTGGACTGCAGTGCCTCGGCTGTTCCCTCCAAAATCCGAAGCTCCACTGCCAGTCTGCGGAAGGTTTCTTGGTCGCTACTAGACACTTTCTCTTTCTCCAAGCGTCAACTTCTTGACAGTTGGGTCAGTGATCTCCTCTGCTTTGATTTCTTCAACACTCAAGATTTTGATTTGAAAGCGCTTTACCCTGTGCCTGCTTCCGATCTCCTTATAGACTCTTTCAACTGCCTCTTCAGGCTTTAAGGCTCTTAACTCTTTTTTAAAACCTGTTTGAAACCTCGGCTTTGTAACTCTTCCAATAACCCTGAAGATTTTGATCTCACTCATTCTTCCTTCACCACATCCAGCACTTGTCCAATGATGAAGAGTTCCGGTCCAGTTGTGATATATCCAGCTACTGCGCCGTGGCTGTTCGCAATCAGACCAGTCCCTACATATGGGACTCCGCAGTTGATTGTGCCCACATCTACTGGGACCTTCAATACTTCCTTCAAACGCTGCTGCTCCTCTTCTTTTAGCAACGGATGAGCTAACACGCCCTTATTTGTTACGGTGGCTAGTGAGCCGACATAAGGTAAGCCTGCAATCTTACCTAGAACAACTTCAACGCCCAACGCGTCTGAAACGTTGGCTAAGTCTTTTTCCTTCAACCTAGGGTCGGCTATGGCACCCTTATCGTTTGTGAGAACCATATTTCCATAGGCTGTTCGCCTGGTTTCCATTGTTGCAATGTTAATGTCAGGCAAAGCGGACTTGATATTGCGGATTTCTTCCTCGGTGACAAAATGCGGCAAAGTTATTCCGTTGGAGTTGGCACTTGCCAAGGCGCCTATCAGCACAGACTGACCAATAGTAGTCCTTATCACCTTTACGCGTAGGAATTCCTCTAATTTCTTGACTTTGCCCTCTGAAACTTGGGGTGGAACAATAGCCATTCGTTCTGTGGTAAGTGAGTACACTCCTATGCTTGCGCTGCCAAAAAGACCCAAAAGAGAAATCGCCAATATTAGTCTCCTTCGGCTAAATAAAGCGTAACCGTGCCCTCTTTGTCCTTAACCGCGCGAACCCGTATGTTTCTCGGCGGTTTCTCGATTCCTCTGCCCCAAAGCTTCTCGTTCACTTCATTGCTGATGACAAGCCGCCCCTTCTCTTCTTCCTCGTCCCCTTTTGCTCTTGTCTCAACCTTCATGTGACGTTGAACAAAACTTTTAACCAATCGCACTGCTCTCGGTGCCCGTTTCTTGCGTGGTGAAATCCATGCTCGACGGAGAGGAATTGTATATATTCTTTCCTCAACTATCTCTTTTTCGGGTACTTTGGGTTTTTCCTTTTTCTCGACCTCTTCTGCTTCCTCTGGGATTACTGTTCCAGCTTCTTCCTCGGCCTCTACCGTCACGGCTTCTTCTTTTTGGGCTTCTGCTACCACTTCTTCCTTAGGCGCTGCTTCTTCTTCGATTAACTTTTCCTCAGCGCTTTGTTCGGCTGTTGGTTGTTCTTCCACGCCTTCCTTATGCTCCATGGTTTCTTCCTCCTCGTTTGCTTCCATTGTCTCTTCAGTTTCTTTGGTTTCTTCTACGCCCTTATCTTGGTCCGTGTCCAATGCCCCCTCTTTGGATTGGTTCGCACTTTCCCTCGAGTTTTGGCTATGACCCATGTTGGGACTGCTTGTCTCTGCTTGCCTTTTTTTGCCAATCGACGTTTCTTGGCTGTTGGTTTGTGGCGTGCCATTTTTATCGCCTCGTGATTTTTATGTCTCGGCGCTGCGCTTGTAATTTGATTAATATTTCCTTCAATTGTTCGTCTGTGATGGGTGTTTGCACTTTTCCCGCCTGCGCAAGTTGAATGAGCTGGATCTCCAAGGCGTTGGTGAAGTCGGGTTTGACCATTTTTAGGTTGTTGAGGCGCTGTCGGGCTTCGGGCGTTAGTATTCGGCGCAGTATTGCTTGCTTCTGTATCTCAATTTGTTGCTGCATCTGTGCCCGTTGCTGCTCTTGGGCTATTCTCTGCTGTAGTTCAAGCATTTTGCGTCGACGTAGTTCTTCTATTTCGCCTTCTTCGAGTTCATCTTCACTCAATTTTTGCTCGCACCAGTTTTAGGGGTACTTCTTTAATTCGGGTTGTTGTTTCTCGAGTTCCTCTTGGATTTCAGCTGCCAGCCTGTCTAGTGTTCGTCTTCCTTCTTTGGTCATGGTTCTGCCCTTGCTTTTGGTAGCTTCTATGAGCCCTGCGGCTTCTAGTTGTTGCATGATTTTTCTCACGTTGGAGCCGCTGCCTTTTTTAGCGTGTTCTCGGATATTGCCCCTGCGTTTTCTGCCACCGTAGTCGGCTCTTAAGTGTTCAACACCGAGGGATCCATAAAGGTATATTTTTCTCAGTATGGATGCGGCCCTTGTGAACCACCATTCTGGGTCTTCGGGTTGACGCTTTGTGTGGGAGCTTGTTTTGACGAATGGTGCCCATTGTGGTGGCTGAACTTGGTCAATGTTGTCTTTTATGTATTTGGCGAGGCGTTGTATGAAGAGTGATGGTGGTATGTTGTAGGGTGTGGGCAAGTTTGATTATTACTCCCATGCTGATGTTTTCCTTCAGTTATTCATATGGGCGTCTTATAAAGGCTTTTTCTGGAGGTGTTCTTAAATAGGCTTAGTGTGACGCTGAGAAAAATTTTTGTGTGGTGATGGATGGAGATCTGTCTATGTTTTAGGTTTTGATTTTGGTTCTGGTTTTGTTTCTGTTGTTTTTGGCATGGGTTTAGCGCACTTCCAATGTTATTAAAAAGGCACTTTTAAAATTGGTAAAAGGCAGGTTTGTTTATGGGTAAGTGCATTGTTTTTGTGGTTGCAAAGGGGCGATTTCTGTTTAGTAGCGTGTGTTGTCTAGTGGCGTCATCACTGGAATTAAGAAGATTGTACGGCCAGTCGTGGGCCATTTTCAAAGAAGACTGAAACCATTGCCCTAAGCGCCTTCTACTACTGAGTTGATGCTTACAATTGGTCGTAATGTTACGACAACTGCTTCACAGTGCGATGAAGCTTTGGAGAATAATGATTTATTTGCCAGGTGTCCGATTCTGATTTAACCCTAGCCCACCAATGCCAATAGTATTGCCTTAGCTGTATGTAGTCGGTTTTCGCTTTGTTGATAGATTATGGATTTTGAGCTCTCAATGGCGTCCTCGCTGATTTCGTAGCTTCGGTGAATCGGCATATCGTGCATTATGTAGGCGTCACTTCCACGCATCAGTTGTTTGTTGATTTGGTATGGCATCATCAGGTTAATTCGCTTCTCCTTCTCTTCCTTGAACTTTGGGTCGAGGAAAAACTCCATGTCCACCCACGTGTCGGTGTAAACAAAATCAGCGTCCTTAACTGCCTTCTTTACGTCAAAAGTTGATGTGTAAAGACCTGTCTTCTCAGCCGCCTGTAGCAATTCTTTGTCGATTGAAGCCTCGTTTTTCATCGGAGTGATCGTTATTATTTCCACGCCGGTTTTGGTGCAGCCCACGATTAGCGAGTTGCAGACGTTGTTATGGACGCCGATGTAGACAAGTTTTGTTCCTTTCAACTTGCCTTTTGTTTCTTTCACTGTCATCAAGTCAGCTATGGCTTGGCATGGATGATACTTTTCATCGCATCCGTTGATAACTGGCACCCTTGAAGCTTCAGCCATAGCTCTGAGGTCGGAGTGCTTCAAAAGTCGAGCCATAATGCAGTCCACGTTCCTCGACAGATACTTGGTTTCGTCACGAACATCAGCCAAAACAAGATTGGTCGCTCTCCAGTCTAAGTAGAGCGCGTGTCCGCCAAGCTGAGTCATGGCAACCTCAAAAGAAACCCTCGTTCTTGTAGAGGTTTTCTGAAAAATCATAGCCAATGACTTATCCGTCAACGATGTTCTATACTTCTTTGGGTTCCTCTTAATCTCTATGGATTTGTCAATCACTTCCACAATTTGTTTTGGAGTCCAATCTTTTAAGGTTAGCAAATGCATGATTTCACCGGTTTTCTTGAAAGCTGAACGTATCGAGGTTAGAAGTCAACTCACAGCACATATAAGTTTACTGCCGTTCTATTACGGTGAATGGGAAGCAACACAATGATTCTCATGGTTGCCTCAACCAAAGACATCGCCAGCATGAACATAGCCCAAGAAGTCATTAACCTACACGGATTCGAGAAAACCGAGGCAAGCTTCAAACATAATCCCATATACTCAAAGAGAATCCAAGACAAAGAAGTCAAGTTGGTTTTCATCAACGAAGAAACCATCTGGGCACAGTACATAACCGAACATTTCTCCCCTCAACTCGTAGTCTTTGTTTCGAGACACAGTGGAATTGCAGGCATCCCGACGCTTTCGGTGCACACACCAGGCAACCTAGACGCAGCAGCCAAATTTGGCGGAATCCCAAAAAAAGTTTCGATTTGCCCAGCCAGCGCCATGAAAAGCGCGCTCCTAGAACTGGTGAGAATAAAAGAGGAAAACAAACTGCAGTACGAGGTTTCATACGAGTGCACCCATCACGGTCCATCATTAGATGTGCCCACCATGTTCGTGGAGTTAGGCAGTTCCTTAGAGCAGTGGAAGGATTTGAGGGCGGCTGAGGCAGTGGCCCACGCTGCAATGGCTGCGATCACTAAAGAACCGAGATATCCAGTGGTTTTAGGCGTCGGAGGACTACACTACAACGAGAGATTCACCAAGATTGCGTTGACAACATCAAAAGCGTTTGGACACATCATCTCTAAATATGCAGCACGCCAAGTTGATGAAGAAACAGTTAAGCAATGCGTCCAAAAAACAGTGGAAAAAGTGGAGTCGGCTGTCTTCGACTGGAAGAGCATGAGAGCCACAGAAAGAGAAAAAATAATCACAGCATTGAAGGTACTCAACGTTTCAGTGGAAAGGGCTTGAACGCTATTTTGCTACCTTACTCTTTTTCTTCACCTTGTACAAAACGAAGGTGTGCCCACGCGTGTCGATGAGGGTCGAGCCAGTTTGGTTGGCGATTTCTTTGGCTATTTCTCTGGTTTCCATATCTTTGAGGGCGGTCTGCAAGATTTTTGCCTTCACCACTTCTCGTTGTTCGAGTTGTCTAATGATTTCACTGATTATTTGCACTGTAGCGCCCTCTTTTCCAATCCAAACCGTGGGTTTTTCTGCGCTCAAATCCTGTTTTATTCGACGTTTCATTCTTGACGTAATCAAGTCATGTTTTCTCCTTTCCTTCTTCTTTTTTGTGACCTTTACTCTTTAAAGGTATGCGGATATGTCTATCATTAGATGAAACTATGAAGTCAAAACCCGCTAAATATGGATTCTGCAGTTTTTCTATAAGGAGAACTTAAGAATAAATCAATAACAAAGAAAAAAAGGATTTTTCTGATAGTTTCGCTATGTTTGCTATAGAACTACAGATGCCCATGAGTCTATGTACCAATGATAGTTTCCATTTAGTTCTTTTCATAATTCCACCGACAAACCATATCTGCTTCATAACTATTTAAAGTTCGTCTTAACTCCATTGATTAAACAAATATGAGAAACTTAAGATTTGCGTATTCAATGGTTTAAGAGTTCCAACCGAGCTGTTTCATCCTTCTTCGAATTCGTACCCTTTAACGGTATGCGGGTGCATTTACCGCAGATCAGACATGTAATGACTATATGGGGTTCACGTCTCTGCCGAACGCGAACACGACAGTTTACACATGGGTAGATAAAGCTTTTACAATGTCTACAAATCATGCGCCTATACTCTTTTGGCAATCGCAATTTAGTTCGCATGGCGATTTTCCGCGCAATCTCAACGTAGCGCTGCGCCAACTCGGGTTCTTCCCTAATTTTTCGCTTAGCTAAACGAAATAGAGTGCGAATGCGCTGCAACGCTATCTGTCGGGTTTCATTCATTTCGCTCTTTTTCCATTCATTATCGATGTAGAAGATATGGATGAATGCGTGCAATAATATCTTTTTCTAGTTTTAGTTTCTGAGAAAGACTATTGTCGCCTGAGTGAATCTGCCACTTGAGTTGTGTTTTCCATCGCTTTTACATTCATGCATTCAATTGCCTTTGCGCAGCCAAAGTACTCCTCAGGAATCGGCTGATTTATTGGGTACCCAACCAAATACCCAAAGTAATGGGGTCACCCTTGTTTCTGCATTTCTTTTTCGGTTGGAGACAAACCTTCAGTAGCCTTAGCTTCTTTTTTCCTTTCTCCCAACATCAAAAGGTAGACTATGAAGACTATGCCAACTATGACGAGCGTGAGAGCGGCGAGGATTAGACTGAATAGAGTGCCGTAGTCTGCCATAAATCTTGAATAAAAGAAAACGCAGTGCAAAAGCGTTATGAATCCAAAATTGACGATGCAAATCTATATTAGCCGCTTAAACATATCAAACCGAATTATTGTCATGGATGAGAGAGTCATCGAAAGTTACCTTTTTCATGTTTCTCTCATCTCACGGCCTTGGAGAGTAGGAGGCGTTTCCAAGGTAACGACAACACGTATCGAGATTTGTTTTTTAAGATTAGCTGTGTTCAAAACGTCTGGATTGTGGAGACTCCCAGGTGAAAGTAAAAATCGAAAACTCATTCTGATGGTTTATTGCATTAAGCTTTTATTGGGAACGAGTTCTCCATACCTTTTATAAGGGCAAGATACTTGTTAACGCTTGTTTTGGCTGAATCGGCGCTGGAAACTATTCCAGAGCAGTTGTGGGACTATTCAGCTGTCAAACACTATGCCAAACTGCGTCGTAAGCATCCCCGCTTTGTTGTTCTAGACCGTTCCTATCATCATTCAGCAATGAAAACATTGGAGTTGAGTGAAAAGCGTGGACGTCCCGACATTGTGCACTTTGCTCTATTGGATGCTTTGGGCTCGCCGCTCAACAAACAGAAGTTTCTAACGATTTATGTGCACACTATCAACGATTACGTGGTTTGGGTGAATCCCGAAACCCGGTTGCCCCGAAACTACAATCGCTTTGTTAGTTTGATGGAACAGTTGTTCGAGTTTGAACGAATTCCGCCTAAGGAAGCAGAAAAGCCACTGCTCACATTGAAGAAACAGACCCTAGCTCAGTTAATGCGTGAACTCCAGCCCTCTTACATTTTAGCGTTAAGCAGGATAGGTAAGGCCCAGACGCTGGAAACTACGGTTTCAAAACTGGCTGAGGAGAAAAAGCCAGTAATTTTTGTTGGCGGCTTTCCACAGGGGCACTTTTCAAGGGCAACTGCCAAGTTAGCGAAAGAGGTTGTGTGCGTTGACAAGGGAATGTTGGAAACATGGACTGTGGTGTCTAGACTGATCTACGAGTTTGAACGCGCTCTTTCTCTGCCTAAGAAAAGACTGGAACCATAATTGATGAATGTTTAGAATTGGTCATTGCGTTTAGCTCAAGGGGTGTGGGAAAATTTTTTGGGGTTAGAGTGAGTCGTTTCTGTTTGTGTTTTGGTTTTTGTTTTTGGTTTGGTTTGTGTTTTGAGTTGTGTTTGGGTTGTTTTAGGTGAAAATCTATGTTGTTTTGGGTGATATAATATGTTGTTAGAGAGAGGCGTATAGGAAATTGTTTCATAAGGCGTATATATTATTTCACTTTTATAATAATAGCGCTGAAAGGGAGGAAA